>OHYG01000394.1_pt1 | contig 18946 bp, 13 predicted proteins | sample 1580221 | NCBI WGS metagenome assembly OHYG01 (sample SAMEA3882521, study PRJEB24775) | human gut metagenome | biome: human-associated habitat; feature: intestine environment; material: feces | place: Netherlands | collected 2009/2010 | reverse complement strand
CTACAAAATTACCAACTCTATCTCATCTCCTGTTTACTGCGCAAATCTAAGGTATTGATGAACATGTCCACATACTTCCTGTGCTATTCTCTGTTCAGTTCGGCATTGATAATGTTGCTTGATCGTTTTTACATTACCAAACGGCGTGTGTGGACACATATCATTTTATGGATTATATTCTCAACTCTTTCCGGAGTTGTGGTGTTCCTGGTGCCAAGCGGAATCATACAAAAAATCTCTTTATTTGCTTTAGCTGTCTGGTTAGTCGTTTTTGGAGTCGTTTTAGCTCGCAGAGTCATAATTGCATATCGTAGAGCCATTCGGATTTTCAATGAAACTCAGGCGGATGATATAGGCGCATATATCGAATGGCTTTCCATATTCACTTATTGGGCTGTTATCTTCGGTGTCGGATGCGGATTGCTGACATTTCTGCCAGACAAATATGTTTTTATCTGGATTTTGTCGTCAATACCGTTCTACAGCTATCTTTTCTACAGCTATCAGAACTACCTGCTGTTCTATGAACAGGTGGAAAATGCTTTTGAGCAAGATATACAATCTGAAGAAGAACTTCTGACAAATTCGGGAACTGAACCCGAAATGGTTTCAGAAGAGGAAGTTCCAGTGTCCTATACAGAAATTATAGAGAAAGTGGCCAACTGGATAAAGACAGACGGTTATGTCCAGCAGGGACTTACCATAAAAGAACTGTCCGAAATACTTCATACGAACCGTACCTATCTTTCCGCTTATATCAAGACTACGTATAAAATGACATTCCGCGAATGGATAACCGGTCTCCGGTTGGAGTATGCGAAAAACATACTGAAGGAGCATCCGGAAATCAATATACAGAAGCTGGCTGAGTCTTCCGGTTTTCTTTCCCGCAGTAACTTTATCAAATCATTTACAGAGAAGGAAGGATGTACGCCTGGCAAGTGGAAAAAAGCAAATCTGGAATAATTTGTGTGGTAAAAAGCCGATGAAAAAGGTCTCAGAAGCCCATTTTCAAAAAGTGCTCAAGCGACAAAAAAGTGCTAATTCGACAAAAAGGTGCTCTAACGACAATTTGAAAAGTGCTCAAACGACTATTTTTCATAAAACGCTGTATTTCAACAGAAAAAGTTTTTGTAATATTTTGGGCGCTGAATGGCATTTATTACCTTTGGAGAAGACAAAGATAATAAATTCAAGTTTATATGAGCAGAAAAATCACTTTTCTTACCCTGTTTCTGTGGCTGATGACGGTAACTTTTCCTGTCATTGCGCAGCAGAAAGCAGACACGACCTACACCTTCCGCTTCGTTCCGCAGAAGGACATGTTCTACGTGCCTTGGAATGGCAATGACACGGAACTTGCCCGCCTGTTGGAATGTATCGAAAACAACAAAACCACAATTCTTGACGGCAAACTGCCGCTACTGGTTGACGGCTACTGCAATTCGCTGGGCAGTGAAGCCGAGGACCTTGCCACGGCCAAGATCCGTGCCAACCGAGTGAAATCCGAACTGATTATCCGTGCGGAAATAAAAGAGGAGAATTTCATTACCCGCAACCATGCGACAGGGGGTGATTTTGTCACCGTGCGCCTGACAGTACCAGTAAAAGAAACAGCCGCAACGGATGCGGAAGCGGAAGCACGACGCAAGGCGGAAGCCGAACGACTGGCAGCCGAGAAGCGTGCCGAGCAGGAACGGCTTGCCGAAGAGCAGCGCAAGGCGGAAGAAGCCCGACTTGCCGCTGAAAAGGTAAAAGCCGAGAAAGCTGCTCAACAAAATAAACTTACCGACATGCCATTGGAAACCAAAACCCCAACCGACTATCATTTTTCCCTGCGTGCCAATCTGCTGCGCTGGGCTACCCTGACACCAGATCTTGGCGTGGAATGGCGCATCTGCCCGTCGTGGGGCATTGCCGTAAACGGCTCGTGGACTTCTTGGACGTGGAGCGACAAGGACCACCGCTATGCACTCTGGGAAGTGGCTCCGGAAGTGCGTTACTATATGGGTGAGAAGAAAGCCTGGTATCTGGGCGCGATGTTCAAGGCCGGACAGTTCAACTACAAGCTCTCCGAAACAGGCAAGCAGGGCGACCTGATGGGTGGCGGCATCACCGCCGGCTATCAGCTGCGGCTGAACAAGGCACTGGCTCTTGATTTCAACCTCGGTTTGGGCTACCTGAATGCCGATTTCGAAAAATATGAAGTCATCGACGGTGTACGTGTACGCCGTGGCAACGAGACAAAAGATTGGTGTGGCCCCATCAATGCCGGTGTGACATTGGTATGGAAGTTATTCTAACACGGAGGAATAGAATATGAAAGCAAGACAATATATAAATATGATGGGAATGGCAGCCGCCGTGCTGCTCTCTTCCTGCGTGAAGGACACGCTTTATGACACGCCGCATCCCGACTACGGGAAGATTGCGGTAACAGCCGACTGGTCGGCCCGCGGTGAGGGTATCGACATACCTGCCACATGGACGGTCACCATGGGCAACTATACGGGTACGGAGACTTCCGCCACCCATGCCCCCGACCATCTGTTTGCTCCGGGCAGCTACACCCTTGCGGTGTGGAACCCGGCTGAAGGAATCACGGTGAACGGCACCACAGCCACCATTGCCGCAGCCACGGGAACCCGGGCAGGCACGGATACCTTTGTGAACAATACTCCCGAGTGGTTCTTCACCTATACGGAACAGGTGACCATCGAGAAAGACAAGGACTATCCGCTGACCGCCGCAATGAAGCAGCAGGTACGCGAACTGACGCTTGTCGTCGAACCTACTGGTGATGCCGCCGGACGCATCACGGAGATTGTTGCCCATCTGACGGGTGCAGCCGGAACACTCGACTTCGCTACCGATACCTACGGAGCCGCTTCGAACGTCGTGCTGCTCTTCACCAAGATTACCGAAGGTGACGATGCCGGCAAGTGGAAAGCCACGGTGCGGCTGCTGGGTGTGACCGGCACGGAACAACTGCTGACGGGTGAAATCCGCTATGCTGACGGCAACCCGACCCCCACCACGCTGAAAAGCGACCTTACGAAAGCCCTCAAGGATTTCAACACCGGAAAGGGCGAATCGCTGACCCTCGGCGGAACGCTGGTTGAGACTCCCGAAGGCATGGAAGTGGACGGAGCCGAAATCAACGGCTGGGAAGAAGTGAAAGGTGATGATGTAAATGCCGATTTGTAAATAATTAGCAAACCGAACGCAGAAGCAAAGCTTGCTTTGATTTTGCTGAGGTGCAGCAATTATTGAAATGGAATTTAACTAATATAATAACAGAATATAATGAAGACAAGATTTTTTGCACTTGCGATGCTCGCCCTCGCACTGGCAGCCTGCAACAACGACAACGAGAACCTGAACGGCGCCCCCGTGGCCGCCCAGTTTACCGCCAACATCGCCCCCGCCACCCGCGCCAGCGGAACCACTTGGGACAACGGTGACCGTATCGGCATCACCGACATCGGCAACGATACCCAGTACGGCAACGTGCCTTTCATCCTGAAGAGCGGGAAATTTGAGGCAGAAGGAAAGGTCATCTATATCGAAGATACAAAGCCCCATACTTTCCGCGCCTACTATCCGTACAACACGGCGGGAGGCATCCTCACAGCCACGACCGATGCCACGGCGCAGCAAAACCTGCCTGCCATCGACTTCCTCTTTGCTTCAGGAGCCACGGGAGACAAAAACAACCCGGTAGTAAGCTTCACCGACAAAACCGCCAAAGGCGGTGAAGACAACTCCTTCCACCACCGCATGAGCCAGATAACCCTTACCTTCGAGGCGGGCGACGGCGTGAATTTCAGTGTGGTCAAGCCTGAACGTTACACGCTGGACGGATTGTTACTCACCGGTACGTTCAACACGGCCGACGGTATTGCCACCGCAGACAACGGGGCACAGACCGGAGAATTGGCCATGAATCTGGCAGACGGCAATCTCACGTCATCGATCATCCTCTTCCCGCAGACAGTTGCATCCCTGCCGTTGGTTGTGAATTACAAAGGTCAGGAATATCATGCCACACTCACCGTGCCCGACGGCGCACTGCTGGCGGGTAGAAACCATACCTATACCGTCAAGGTACGCAACAAAGTTCTTGAAGTCAGCGAAGCCACCATTGCAAAGTGGAACGATATAGACGGTGGAGATGTGGGTGCAGACCTGTAAGATTTTAATAATTAATCGATTAGAATGAAGAATTATGAAACATAGATTATTTATCCCCGCAGCCACCGCACTGCTGTTCGCCCTCGCCGCCTGCACGCAGGACGAACTTGCTGGCGATAACCGTCTGCCCGAAGGTGAATACCCCGTCGTCATCCGTGCCACCGGTCTGTCCGTAGAAGCAACGCCGCTGGCAGCCCCGTCCACCCGTGCCGCTGTGGACGGCGACTGGCAGGGCGTCACTTCCGTGGCACTCAAGATGGGCGATGCGGTAAAGGAATACACCGTAACGGCTTCTACCGATTTCAAGAGTGCCACGCTCTCACGCGAGAACGACCCGTACTACTGGACCAGCCGCGACCCGATTACCGTATCGGCATGGTGGCCCTTCAACAATGCCGACATCACACAGATGCCTACCGTGAAGGTGGCCGAAGACCAAAGCAAACTGGCTGACTTCCAGAACAGCGACTTCATCTCTGCTGAGAACCGAAAGGTGGAATTTAACAACCCGACTCTTGAATTTACCCACCGCACGGCACGCGTGACAATCGAGCTGAAGCCCGGCACGGGATTCACGAGCGTCGCTGGTGCCACGGTGAGCCTCGTGAGCCTGTCCGCCGATAACGGCAACCCGACTGCCATCAAGACCTACAACGCAAGCGGCAACACCTACGAGGCACTGACCGCCCCGCAGACCGTTGCGGCAGGCAAACCGTTCGTCAAGGTGGAACTCGGCGACGGCACCTTCTACTTCCGCCCGCAGAACAACGTCGTATTAGAGGCTGGCAACCGCTATAAATACACCGTCAAGGTGAACGCCACCGGCTTGACGTTAGAGGGTTGCACCATCGGTGACTGGGCTGACGGTGGCGGCGAAAGCGGCGAGGCTGAGGATTTAGGCTATTCTATACAGAACGACGGCAGTTACACGGTCTATAACGCCGACGGCCTGCTGGCATGGAACAAAGCCGCACAAAAGGACGAATCGATAAATTGCACCCTCACCGCCGACATCGACCTGACGGGTAAGGATTGGACACAGATAGGCACATGGCCAGGTTACTCCGGCGTCTTTAATGGGCAGGGACACCGCATTACGGGATTAAACTTTTCAGCAGCGACTACTGAACTTTTTGGGTTATTAAATTTACGTGGTGTGATAAAGAACCTACAACTCATAGATGTGAATCTATATGGCAATAATGGATCAGCAGCTGGAATAGTGGATCAAAATAATGGTCAAATCATTGCCTGCTCTGTGACGGGAAAAATTTCTGCATATGGTAGAACTTGTGGTATAGCCGATTTAAATTATGGCAGTATCACAGCTTGCTGGTTTGACGGCACATTGAAAGATTATGAATCTGGAGCTATAGTGCGTTTCAACTACAATACTATAACTTCCTGTTATTGGGGAGGCAATGCCGAGCGAGGAGAATTCCGTAATTTTGGAGGAACGGTAGATGCCACGAAGGTGGACGGCGCGACCGTGAAATGGCAGACAGCCGTCGACGGCATGAACATCGCCCTCACCGACAATGACTACCAGTGGGCACTCGGCACAGACGGTCTGCCCGTACTGCAAAAGAAACAATAACAACCCCTAAACAACACGCATCATGAAACGAACAACCATCCATATATCCGCAGCCATCGCCCTGCTGCTCGGCCTTGCCGCCTGCACGCAGGACGAAGCGGGCTTCCTACCAGAAGGGGCGGAAGGCACACCCATCGTCTTCACCGCCACGGGGCTGAACCCCGCCGCGACAGCCACCGCCGGCACCCGTGCCCCAGCGGATGGCAATTGGACGGGTGTGCAGAGCGTGGCAGTCATGATGGACGGCATGGTGAAGACGTACAACGTGACGCCCTCCACCGCCGACCCCACCAGCGCCACACTGACCTCCACCGACCCGTACTACTGGACCAACCACAACAACATCACCGTCACAGCGTGGTGGCCCTACACCGCTGGCGAGACAACTCCGCCTGCGGTAAAGGTAAAAGCCAACCAAAGTGCCCAGAAAGACTTTGAGGGCAGCGACCTCATCGTAGCCGACGGACAGACGGTGACCTACGGTAGCCCCACGCTCCGCTTCACCCACCGCACGGCACGGGTGACCATCGTTCTGACGGACTACACCGAGGGGCTGGCATCCGTGCAGCTGACGGGACTCTCCACCGAGAATGACAATCCGGATAAAATCACCCCGTATGACAAGGGCAGCAACACCTACACCGCCATCGTCGCCCCGCAAAGTGTGGCAGCTGGCACGACCTTCATCGTCTGCACCTTCACTAACGGCAAGACCTTCGTTTATAAGATGAAGAATGCTACCGACTGGCAGGCGGGCGGTGAATATACCTACACCGTCTCCCTCGCTGCGGCAAAAGACCTGGGCTATACCATAGAGAGCGACGGCAGCTACACCGTGACCTCCGCCGATGGTCTGATGAATATAGCCAAATTAGTGAACGGAGGTAAGAGCGACATTAACATTACCCTCGACACAGACATTGACCTCACAGGCAAAGACTGGACACCGATAGGCACAGACTACGACAACTCATACAAAGGCACCTTCGACGGTGGCGGCCATACCATTACGGGGCTGACCTTTACGACAAATGACGAATATGCGGGTCTGTTCGGCTGGCTCAATAGAGCTGGTACGGTGAAGAACGTGGTGATGGATGGCATACAGATAACATGCAATCACAGGTTGGGTTATGCCGGCGGCGTGGCAGGATATAGCTGGGGCACCATTGAAAACTGCTCGGTGTCGGGCAGCATTAGCGGCACGGTGAGCGTCGGCGGTGTGGTGGGTGTTCAAAGGGACCGTCCCATCACCGGATGCAGTTCCTCTGCCACAGTGAAGGGAACGATCAATGTCGGCGGCGTGGCAGGTCAGACGATTTTTGGTGCCACCTTGACCGCTTGCTATGCCACAGGCAACGTGATCATAGAAATAGACCGCACAGAGAATATCTCTGGCGGCGGTCTGGTAGGATTCAACGACGGAATAAGCCTCCTTTCCTGCTATGCCACGGGCAACGTAACCAGTACGGGTAGTAGCACTGGCTATGTACATATCGGCGGCTTTTTGGGAGATAACTACATTACCTTGACCGCCTGCTATTGGAAGAACAATCATGAACAAGGTATCGGCTACAATAGGGAAAGCACCAAAGTCACGAAGGTGGACGGCTCTGTCGTTACCTGGCAGAAAGCCGTTGATGCCATGAACACCGCCTTGCAGAACGCAGGCTCAAAGTGGCGTTACGAACTTAAAGGAGCATTGCCCACCTTGAGGAAGCAGTAAACCGTCGGGGGAAAAGTTACGCCCGCAACGGAAAGAACCAGAGTAATAAAATAACAGATATTATGAGGATAAGATTTTTTGCACTTGCAGCGCTCGCCCTCTCACTCGCCGCCTGCACGCAGGACGAAGCGGGCTTCCTACCAGAAGGGGCGGAAGGCACACCCATCGTCTTCACCGCCACGGGGCTGAACCCCGCCGCGACAGCCACCGCCGGCACCCGTGCCCCAGCGGATGGCAATTGGACGGGTGTGCAGAGCGTGGCAGTCATGATGGACGGCATGGTGAAGACGTACAACGTGACGCCCTCCACCGCCGACCCCACCAGCGCCACACTGACCTCCACCGACCCGTACTACTGGACCAACCACAACAACATCACCGTCACAGCGTGGTGGCCCTACACCGCTGGCGAGACAACTCCGCCTGCGGTAAAGGTAAAAGCCAACCAAAGTGCCCAGAAAGACTTTGAGGGCAGCGACCTCATCGTAGCCGACGGACAGACGGTGACCTACGGTAGCCCCACGCTCCGCTTCACCCACCGCACGGCACGGGTGACCATCGTTCTGACGGACTACACCGAGGGGCTGGCATCCGTGCAGCTGACGGGACTCTCCACCGAGAATGACAATCCGGATAAAATCACCCCGTATGACAAGGGCAGCAACACCTACACCGCCATCGTCGCCCCGCAAAGTGTGGCAGCTGGCACGACCTTCATCGTCTGCACCTTCACTAACGGCAAGACCTTCGTTTATAAGATGAAGAATGCTACCGACTGGCAGGCGGGCGGTGAATATACCTACACCGTCTCCCTCGCTGCGGCAAAAGACCTGGGCTATACCATAGAGAGCGACGGCACCTACACCGTGACCTCCGCCGATGGCCTGATGAATGTAGCCGAATTAGTGAACGGAGGTAAGACCGACATAAATATTACCCTCGACACAGACATTGACCTCACCGGCAAAAACTGGACGCCGATAGGCACAAGTTTTAGCAACAAAGATACGTTTTTTATACAACTGCATCGGTTTTTGCACAAGATTATTCCGTGAAATCCCCGACGGCGCTTTGCGATGCCGAAGATTTTCGCTACTTTTGAAAAACAGTAAAACTTTCCGGAAAATGGATTTGACCCGTTATGACAAGCTGCGCAGCGCGATCCGCCGAACGCTCTCGCCCGACGAGGCGGCCGCAGCCGACCGCGCCCTGGAATATGCTGCCGAACATACCGCTTCGCAGGTACGACACGACGGCTCGCCGATGCTGGACCACGCCGCCGAAGTAGCGCGGATCGGGCTGGAGGAGATCGGGCTGGGAGGCGACTCGGTCGTGGCCGCCATTCTCCACGACGTAGTCCGCACAGCCAGTCGGCAGGACGAAGAGACATTCCTGCGGCTGACGGACGAGATCCGGGACCGCTTCGGCAAGGAGGTGCTCGGCATGACCGTAAGTCTGAGCCACATCTCCGATATTCGCCTGAAAGCCTCCCGGGAGCAGGCGGAAAATTTCCGCGAGCTGATCGTCTCCTATTCGGAAGATCCGCGCGTGATCCTGATCAAGCTGGCCGACCGGCTCGAGGTGATGCGCCGCCTCGAAATTTTCCCCCGCGAAAAGTGGCGCAAGAAGAGCTGGGAGAGCCTCAACCTCTACGCCCAAATCGCCCACAAACTGGGTCTATACAACATCAAGAGCGAACTCGAAGACATCGCCCTGCGCTATCTCGAACCCCAGGACTACCAGCATATCGCCGACAAACTGGCCGAGACCGAAAGCGAACGCCGGGCCTTCATCGCCCGCGTCCTCGAACCCATCACGCAGCGGCTCGACCAGGCGGGGCTGCGCTATCACGTCAAGAGCCGCACCAAGTCGATCTTCTCGATCTGGAACAAGATGCGCAAGCAGCACGTCCCGTTCGAGGGGGTATATGACATCTTCGCCATCCGTATCATCCTGGACTGTCCGCTCGAAGAGGAGAAGCAGCAATGCTGGACGGTCTATTCGATCGTCACGGATTTCTACACGCCCAATCCCGAGCGGATGCGCGACTGGATCTCCATCCCCAAATCCAACGGCTACGAATCGCTCCACACCACCGTCGCCACCAAAGAGGGACGGTGGGTCGAAATCCAGATCCGCACCGAGCGGATGGACGCCGTGGCGGAGCGGGGCATCGCGGCCCACTGGCGCTACAAAGGCGTAAACGCGGGATCGGACGGGAGCGAAATGTGGATGAAACAACTCCGGGAGCTAATGGAAGACAAGACCCGTCCGCTGGCCCAGAACTTCGACGCCAAGCCCTCCTCGGGCGAAATTTTCGTCTTCACCCCCGGCGGCGACCTGCGCAAGCTGCCCGAAGGAGCCACGGTGCTGGATTTCGCCTTCGACATCCACACCTCGCTGGGGCTCACCTGCTCGGGCGGCAAGGTCAATAACCGTCCGGCGGCGATCCGCGACGTACTCCACAACGGAGACATCGTCGAAGTGCTGACGCAGAAGAATCAGAAGCCCAAAGCCGACTGGCTGGGGTTCGTCACCACGTCGAAGGCCCGCACCCGGATCAAGGCCTCGCTGCGCGAGGAGCACACCAAGAACGCCCGTCTGGGACGGGAAGAATTGGAACGCAAACTCAAGAACTGGAAACTGCCCCTGACCGTCGATGAAGGGGTCGGCATCCTCTGCAAGCACTTCAAACTCCGCACGGGAACGGAACTTTACGCCTCGATCGGCACCGAAAAGATCGACCTCATGCAGATCAAGGAGCTGCTTCAGGCCCATCTGTCGGGCGAAGCGGAGGAAGAGCGCCGGGCCGCAGCAGCAGCCATCGAGTCCGAAAAACGACGCAAAGCCGAAAAAGTTTCGACCCAGAGCAGCGGCGACGCACTCATCATCGACGAAAAGATCGGACAGCTCGACTACAAACTGGCCAAATGCTGCAATCCGATCCACGGCGACGAAATCTTCGGCTTCATCACCGTAGGTGCCGGCATCACGATCCACCGTACGGACTGCCCCAACGCACAGCGTCTCCGCAGAAACTACCCCTACCGGGTACTCGAAGCCCGCTGGCGCGACGAAGCGCAGGGCGCGTTCCGGGTGTCGATCCGCGTGGTGGCCAGCGACACGACGGGGATGATCAACCACATCGCCGAAGTAATCAACCGCGACCTGAAGTTGAGCATCCGCTCGATGAACCTGTCGCCGGGCGGCGGCCTGCTCTCGGGCGTGATCCACGTCGAAGTGCCCGGTACGGGCATGGTCGATATGCTGATCCACTCGATCCTGCGGATCAAAGGCGTGCAGAAAGCCTACCGTGTCAATAACTGAAAACGCCCCGAAAAGAGAAAGCCGCCTTTATCAGGCGGCTTCTTCGTCGCATCCGACGGGTCGGCAACCCGCCAGCGCATCATAAAAAGCAGTAAAAAAAGATACAAAACAGCCCGCAGAAAACCACCCTCGACCTGCAAGTGTATCCTGTCATAAAAAAGAGTGTGTTGAAATGAAAATTTCAGGCACGATCCTAAAGGGTGTCGGAATGGATGCAAGGCAAGGCATTGAGGGTAAGGGTGACAGTCTTTTACTATGGCAAATGACTTAACCCGTATCCCGATAATAACTACCGTTGTGTGTCATTCGGACACACCGCCATACACCTGTTCGGGTCCCATGTCCGGAAATTTACAACGGACCTCCGCCGATCGGACAATCCGCACTCCCGCCCGAGCCGAGCCGCAGAAAATCCAGACAACAGGTCAAAAATTCGCACGAGGAACCCGGAACCAAGCTGCACGGGCAACCGCTTCCCTACCGGTCCCGCTCACCGACATAGACACAGAGGTTGGCCAATGCGTCGCGGTATTCGGAAGGTTCGTATTCGGAGAGCACGGACATCGCCCGCGTGAGGTATTCCTGCATGACGCGGGCCGCCTTTTCCATACCGCCCTCGTTCTCGACGATGTGCTGCAAATATTCGACCGACTCATCCTCCTCGTGGCAACGGGCCAGCCGGGCCAGCAACTCCCTGCGGCGCTCCTCGCCGACGGACTCGAGCACCGTGAGCAGCGGCAGGGTCACCTTGTGTTCGCGCAAGTCGTTGTTGGAGGGCTTGCCCGTACGGGCCGTGCGGGTATAGTCCAGAATGTCGTCCTGAATCTGGAACGCCATGCCTATCGACTCGCCGAACTTGCGCATGAGCGCCTGTTTTTCACGGGACGCACCGACGGCCAGCGCTCCGGCCGAAGCGCTCACCCCGATCAGGCAGGCGGTTTTCTTGTAGATGATATCCAGGTACGACGCCCGCGTCATCTCCTGCCGGTTCGCCTTGTCGTTTTGCAGAATCTCTCCCTCGCAGAGCGTGGCGATGGCACCGCAAACGTGAGTCACCAGGTCGAACTGGCCGCTCTTGAGGCCGAGGTCCATGTTTTTGGCCAGGATGTAATCTCCGACTACGACCGCATTGCGCGACTGCCAGCGGGCATTGACCGAAGCCCGGCCCCGGCGCATGTCCGATTCGTCGATCACATCGTCGTGGATGAGCGAGGCCACGTGGATCATCTCGACCAACGTGGCTGCGAGCAGTGCGCGCAGACCGCCGCTGCGCTGCCCCGCCGGAGCGTTGAGCGCCGCAGACAGCAGCACCGTCATCGGACGAATCCCCTTGCCCCGCGCCGAGAGCGCATAATCGAGCATCTCGGAGAGCAACGTGCCGTCCGCCGTGAATTTTTGCCGGATGAACTGCTCGAAGGCCTCCAGATCACCCTCGACCGGCTTGCGGATCATATCGAGTGTTACCATAACCGAACTTTTGTTTACGTCGAAAAAAGGTTAGCCGAATACAGAGCGATTGTCTCCCCGCCGGAATACAACCGCCCCGAGCCTGGGATCAATCCGTGCAAAGGTAGTGATTTTTCGCTGAGTCGGGGAGGAAACTCAATGTTTTTTCGTACCTTTGGCAATCGACAAAAACATTCCAGATGACCCGCTTCAAAGAGATTCTCCCGAAAGTGCTGCCGACGGGCGCGGCCCTGCTGCTCTTCTTCATCGTCAGCGCCCTCTATTTCGCCCCCCAGTTTCGCGGCGAAGTGCTGCCACAGCACGACGTGCAGCAATACGAAGGCATGGCCAAGGAGATCTGGGACAACCGCGCCCAAACGGGCGAAGATCCCCAGTGGGCGGGGCGGATGTTCGGCGGCATGCCCGCCTACCTGATCAATGTAGCCTACCCGGCACAGCTAGTCAAAAACACGGCAGGACAGATCGTTAAAATTATAAATACTCCCGCAGCCTTCGTCTTCTTCGCCATGGTTTCCATGTGGCTGATGCTCCCGATCGTCGGGGTGAATCCCTGGGTCGGCATCATTCCGTCGCTCATGTACGGCCTTTCGACCTACTTTTTCCTCATCATCGGCGCGGGTCACGTGACCAAAATGTGGGCACTGGTATATGCCCCCCTGATGATGGGCGGCGCATGGCTTACGCTGCGGGGTAACATGTGGCTCGGCGGGGCGCTCACGGCCCTTTTCGCCTCGCTCGAAATCGGCGCCAACCATCCGCAGATCACCTACTATTTCCTGCTGGCCATGGCCGCGCTGTGGATCAGCGAAGGAATCGTCGCCTTCCGAAAAAAGCACCTGCCTTCGTTCGTCCGCCGCACGGCGGTACTGCTGGCCGCAGGCATTCTGGCCGTCGGCTCGAACTTCGCTCCTCTGTGGTACACGATGCACCACTCGAAACAGACCATCCGCGGCGGTTCGGAACTCGCCGCCGGCGAGGAAACCTCCCAGGAAGGGTTGGCACTCGATTACGCTACGGCCTGGAGCTACGGACGCGCCGAAAGCTGGAACCTGTTGATTCCCGACTTCATGGGCGGCGATTCGGGTCGGGCGTTCACACGCGACGGCAAGGTAGCCGAGGCCTTGAAACCGTACGGGCTGGAGGGTATCGCGGAGCAACTGCCCGCCTACTGGGGGCAGCAGCCCTACACTGCCGGACCGACCTACCTGGGCGCCGCCGCCCTGTTCCTGGCTCTGCTGGGACTCCTGCTGGCATCGGGACGCAACAAGTGGTGGATCGCAGCCGTCAGTCTGCTGACGCTTTTGTTGGCTTGGGGACATAATTTCATGGGATTCACCGAATTTGCCTTCAAATACCTGCCCGGCTACAACAAGTTCCGCACCGTATCGATGGCCCTCGTGGTGGTCGAATGGACGGTTCCCCTGCTCGCGGCGTTGGCTCTGATGCCCCTCTGGCGGGGAGAGGTGCCGCGTCGAAAACTCCTGCGGGCCCTCGCCTGGGCCGGAGGCATCACGGGCGGTTTCTGCCTGCTCTTCGCCGTGGCCGGAAGCGCGATCTTCGACTTCGGCCGGACGGAAGCCGCCGATTTCATGAGCCGCCAATACTACCAGATGTTCCAAGCCGCAGGTATGCAGGAAGCCATCGCACAGGGCGCTCCCGAAGAGTTGGGAGAGGTGACGGCCGACGCGATGGCCGCCGACCGGGCCGCGATCATGCGCTCCGACGCCTGGCGTTCGCTGCTGATGATCGCCCTCGCGGCGGGCAGCGTGCTGCTCTTCGCCCTGGGACGGATCAGACGGGGCTGGCTCATAGCGCTGCTCGGCGTGATCGTTCTGATCGACCTGGTGCCGGTCAACCTGCGCTACCTGCCTCAAAGCCGCTTCGTCGCCGCACGACGCCAACAGATACAGCCTACGGAAGCCGACCGCGCGATCCTGCGCGACCCGGAACCCGGATTCCGGGTGCTGAACCTCACGGTCAGCCCCTTCAACGATGCTACGACCTCCTACTTCCACCGTTCGGTGGGCGGCTACCACGGCGCCAAACTGGCCCGCTACCAGGACTTGATCGAGCGTTATCTTACGTCGATGGACGAGGGCGTACTCGACATGCTCAACACGCGTTACCTCATCCGCTTCGACCCGGCGGGACAGCCCGTCGCCGAATTGCGGGCCACAGCCAACGGCCCGGCCTGGTTCGTGCAGGAGGTCGTCGATGCCGCCACTCCCGAAGAGGAGATCGACGCCCTGGGGCGCATCGACACCAAAACGGCGGCCGTCATCAACACCCGAGAGTTCGATATCCGCCCCCTGATCGGCGGCGAAGGGGAAATCCGCCTGGAGGAGTACCGCCCCAATTATCTCCGGTATGAATACACGGCCACTGCGCCCGGCACGGCGATCTTCTCGGAGATCTACTACAAGGACGGCTGGACAGCCTATATCGACGGCATCGAAACCCCCTATTTCCGAGCCGATTACCTGTTGCGGGGAATGGAGCTCCCGGCCGGTACGCACACGGTCGAATGGCGATTCCGCGCTCCCGGATGGAACACCGTCGAAGGCGTGACGCTCGTCGCGTCGCTCACGATTCTCGCAGGCATCATTGCAACCGTTATACTCGTTTTACGCCATGAAAGACGACAAAAGACTCAAGCGTAGGGTACGCAACTCCTACATCGTTTCGAACATCAGCATCGCCCTGGTGCTCTTCCTGCTGGGATCGGTGGGATACCTGATGACGGCCGCCATGCAGGTTGCCCGCACGTTGCAGGAGAGCGTCACCGTCACCGTCGAGCTTCGCAACGGAGCGGACGAAGGACAAAAAGAATCGCTCCGCAAACGGTTCGAAGCCAACGAGCTGGTGAGCCATGTGGAATACAGCTCCAAAGACGATAAACTGAACGACGCCGATTTCCGGCAGATGTTCGAACAGGAGTTCGAGGCGATCCTCGAAGAGAATCCGCTGCTCGACTCGTTCGAGCTGACCCTTTCAGCCAATTCGGCGGACCCGGACAAACTCGAAACCTTCATCGCCCAGACCGCCGAACTCGACGGCGTGGACCGGGTTTCCTATCCGGCACAGACCGTCGAGCGGCTGCATGCCACGATCGCGAAGATCCGGCTGGTGCTGCTGCTCTTCGGCGGAGCCCTGCTCGTCATCTCGCTCATCCTGCTGAACAACACGATCCGACTGGCCATCTTCTCGAAACGCTACCTGATCAACACGATGAAGCTCGTGGGGGCTACCAAATGGTTCATCATGCGGCCGTTCCTAGGCAGCAGCATCACGCAGGGCATTCTTTCGGGAATCATCGCCTCGGCACTCTTCCTGACGGCCGTTTACGGACTGAACGAGGCGGTTCCGGAGCTGATGTCGCTGGCCGAAACGCTGAAAATCGCCATCATTGTAGGCAGCATGGTATTGGGCGGCATCCTGATCTCGCTCTGCTTCACGTTCTTCGCCGTCAATAAGTTCGTCAATATGAAATCCAACAAGATCTATCTCTACTAAAAATCCCCGCACCATGAAAAAATTCAAGGAGATCAACGATAAAAACGATCCGAAGATGCCGCTCTCGCTCAAAAATTACATCCTGTTGCTCGCCGGACTGATCGTCATCATTCTGGGCTTCGTCCTGATGGCCGGCGGCGGCAGCGACTCGCCCGACGAGTTCAACTACGCCATGTTTTCCTGGCGCCGCATCACGCTCGCCCCGATCCTGGTGATCGGCGGCTTCATCTTCGAAATTTACGCCATTCTCAAACGATTCTGAATCCGGACTTCTCCGACCGCCGGAAGCCGGGTTGAAACCCGCGCATCCCCCGATACCGAAATATCCCCGAGAACTGTAAAATGGAAACCATTCAAGCTATCATCCTGGGCATCGTCCAGGGCCTGACCGAATTCCTGCCCGTATCGAGCAGCGGCCACCTGCAGCTGGCCAAAGAACTGCTGGGCGTCGATCCCGAAGTGGGAGGACTCACCTTCGATCTCACGCTGCACGCCGCGACGGTCCTGAGCACGATCGTCGTGCTCTGGAGCGAAATCAAACGCTTGGTCGTGGGACTCTTCTCCAAACGATTCAACGCGGAACAGGCCTACGTGCTGAAGATCATCCTTTCGATGATCCCGGTGGTCATCGTGGGCTTCACGCTGGAGCCTTTCCTCCAGTCGCTGGTCGAGGATCTTCCCAACCACGGGATCCTGCTGCTGGTCGGAGCGATGCTGCTGGTCACGGCCATACTGCTGACTTTCGCCTACTACGCCAAACCCCGCCACAAGGAGACCATCTCCTACCGCGACGCCTTCATCATCGGTCTGGCGCAGGCGGTCGCCACACTGCCGGGTCTGTCGCGCTCGGGCACGACGATCGCCACGGGACTGATTCTGGGCAACCGCAAGGAGAGCGTGGCCCAATTCTCCTTCCTGATGGTGCTGGCACCGATCCTGGGCAAGATGGTTCTCGACCTGATGAGCGGAGAACTGGCCGCCCAAAGCATCGGGACCGCACCCCTGCTCGCCGGATTCGCTGCTGCGTTCGTAGTCGGCTGTCTGGCCTGCAAATTCATGATAAACATCGTTAAACGGGGAAAACTCAACTGGTTCGCCATCTACTGTACGCTGGTCGGAGGGCTGGCCATCATCCGCTATTTCGTGATCCAATAATCCGCACATGACGCAACAATCCGAACTGAACCTACAGGGAATCGACTTCGAAGAGGGCTACATCGCCGTCATCGACAAACCGCTGGAGTGGACCTCCTCGGACGTAGTCCGCAAAATCAAGTTCGCCCTGCGCAGGGCCGGTTACCCGAAAATCAAAGTCGGCCACGCCGGGACGCTCGACCCGCTCGCAACGGGCATCCTGCTGGTCTGCATCGGCAAGGCGACCAAAATGGCGGACGCCCTGCAAGCCGAGGAGAAAGAGTACGTCGCCGACCTGATGCTGGGAGCCACGACCCCCAGCTTCGACCTCGAACACCCCATCGACAAGACCTATCCCTTCGAACATATCACGCGCGAAGCGGTCGAGGAGGTGCTCCGCTCGCTCACCGGCGAACGACTGCAAACCCCGCCCCTCTATTCGGCCAAGAAGGTCGAAGGCGTCCGGGCCTACGAACTGGCCCGCGCGGGCGAGGAGGTGGAACTGCGCAAAGCCCTCATCAACATCTACGAAATGGAGCTCATGGAATACGATCTGCCCCGCATCCGCATCCGGGTCCGATGCAGCAAGGGAACCTACATCCGTTCGCTGGCCGGAGAGATAGGCCAGGCGCTCGGCAGCGGTGCGCACCTCACCTCGCTCTGCCGCACCCGTAGCGGAGGTTTTCGGCTCGATGCGGCACACGAATTGAACTTTTTTCTCGAAAAACTGCAAAAAGCTGAAACAAAATAACTTATTTTTCGTATAAAATAAGTTGACGGTTTATCTTGCTCCGTGCCCGCAAAACTGCCCGCAGCGCTGCCCACGGACCGAAAAAAATGTTCGCAAATACTTTTAGCCATGAAACTATCGCAATACGGTTACGACTTCTCCGCCGACCTGTTGGCGAAATACCCGGCCGAAAACCGGGACGAATCCCGCCTGATGGTGGTCAATCGTGCCAAGGGCACCATCGAACACCGCATTTTCAAAGAAATCATCGAATACTTCGATGAAAAAGACCTATTCATCTTCAACGACACGAAGGTTTTCCCCGCCCGTCTGTACGGCAACAAGGAGAAAACGGGCGCCGAGATCGAAATCTTCCTGCTGCGCGAACTCAACCGCGAGCTGCGCCTGTGGGACGTACTGGTCGATCCGGCCCGCAAAATCCGCATCGGCAACAAGCTTTACTTCGGCGACGACGACCTGCTGGTAGCCGAGGTGATCGACAATACCACTTCACGGGGCCGCACGCTCCGGTTCCTGTTCGACGGGTCCTACGAAGAGTTCAAAGAAACCCTCTTCAAACTGGGCGAAACCCCGCTGCCCAAGTGGGTGCGCGAAAAGGTCGAGCCGGAAGACGCCGAGCGCTACCAGACTATTTTCGCCAGCAAAGAGGGCGCCGTAGCCGCCCCGACAGCCGGCATGCATTTCTCCAAGCACCTGTTCAAACGCATGGAGATCAAGGGGATCGAAAAGGCGTTCATCACGCTCCACGTCGGTCTGGGCAACTTCCGCACGGTCGATGTCGAAGACCTCTCGAAACACAAGATGGACTCCGAACAGTTCTTCGTGGACGAACCCACGGCCGAAGCGGTCAACAAGACCAAACGCGAAGGACATAAGATCGTTTCGATCGGCACGACGGTTATGCGAACGCTCGAAACGGCCGTTTCGACCGGCGGCATGATCAAGCCGATGGAGGGCTGGACCAACAAGTTCATCTTCGCCCCGTACGAATTTTCGGTGGCCGACGCCATGGTGACCAACTTCCACCTGCCCTACTCCACGCAGCTGATGATGGTTGCGGCTTTCGGCGGCTACGAAACGGTCATGAACGCCTACAAGGTGGCCAAGGAGGAAGGATACCGATTCGGCACTTACGGCGACGCAATGCTCATTCTTTAAGATTTTTTCACTATCTTTGCAAAACAGATAGCGACCGTTTCCGCCAAGCACGGACCGATCCGGCCCCGTCCGGAGATGC
>OHYG01000391.1_pt1 | contig 19262 bp, 15 predicted proteins | sample 1580221 | NCBI WGS metagenome assembly OHYG01 (sample SAMEA3882521, study PRJEB24775) | human gut metagenome | biome: human-associated habitat; feature: intestine environment; material: feces | place: Netherlands | collected 2009/2010 | reverse complement strand
TAATCGCCCCATGAATTGATAAGCTTGAATGCCTTTTTGTTATCATCATATCCGATTAAACAAATAGCATGTCTGCCCCTGCTTGTGCCTTCAACTTTATCATAAATCGGGTTGCTTGCATCTAGATCATCAAAATCACCATAGACAGGAATTGATATTACCACAGGATTTCCGTCAGCAAGCTCTGCCTTTACAGCGTCAGCACCTTTTACCGTATAATACGAGGAAATTTTAAAATTTGACGCTCTCTCATTTTGATATGTATTAGGCTGTGTTAAATAATCGTTTTGATTATATGGCATATCATAAAGTGAACAAATACCTTTTTCTTTTATTGTTCTCATAGCCACTAAAATATTTGAACCTTTATCCACACCGCCGTTAATTTGATTATATAAATATGCAGGACTAAATTCGGTTTTTGTACTCCACCCATTGGTAACCCAAGAATGTTCTTGATTTTCCTGATATGATTTTGCAGCATAAGCTACTGCCCATGCTGTACAGCTTCCTTGCTGTCCCTGATTTCCCGGAGAAGGCATTTTTGACTCCAAGTCTACAGAACGTGGCAAGCTATCATTAGCCGCTTTCGGTGAATTCTTAGCAATTTGCAAGGACTCTAATACGCTTTCATCATCAGGGATACATCCCAATGCATATTGCTCTGCTTCTTCAGCTTTAACTTGATATGAATTACTGAATCCTACTATGGTTACAGTAAACAATGCAAGCAGTGATGATAAAATTGCTTTTTTCACACTTATGCACTTTAATTTCATTATTATTTTCCCCCTTAAATTTTATATATAATTAATAATCCTGTAAACTGATAATTAGTGCAATATTTTTTAATCAAATTTTAAATATTCGATATATCGCACAGTAATTTGTTGCTTTTAGTCAAATAGTATAAAGGCAATTTAATTTAAAACAAAATGGTTATAACCGTATAACTTTTACTAAGTTTTTTATTAATAAATCATTGTTCCGATTCCTAGTTGTGTTTTAACGCATATTATATATGGGAGGTAATGCTAATGAATCAAAATAACAAATACGGTTATATAACAGATTGCAAGGATGTTCCATTATCCTTTCCGCCTCAACATCAGAACAGACAGCCCGGATATGAATATTTAATGAATCCTCGTCCTATTTCTGAATGCGGAAAGCCTTGCCGAAAACTTGAAAACAAAGTATCGTTAATTACAGGCGGAGACAGCGGAATCGGCCGTTCCATTGCTTATGATTTTGTAAAAGAGGGCGCCGATGTTGTGATCGTCTACTATGATGAGGAAAAGGATGCCTCAGAAACTGTCGAAAGAATAAAACAGCTTGGCGGCAAATGCTTGCTTATGAAAGGAGATTTAAAGAATCCCGAATTTGCAAAAAGCTGTGTAGATAAGACTATAGAGCGCTTCGGAAAACTGGATATCCTGGTAAATAATCATGCTGTGCAGTTCGTTCAGCGAAGCATTCTTGATATTTCCCACGAACAGTTGGAATTTACATTCAGAAATAACGTATTTTCATTTTTCTATCTTATTCAATATGCTCTTCCCTATATGAAAAAAGGTGGCTGTATTATCAATACCACTTCCGTTACTGCATATCAGGGAAATAAGGATTTAATTGATTACAGCTCTACTAAAGGTGCTATTGTAGCTTTAACTCGGTCACTCTCTCTGTCCCTTGCAGAAAAAGGCATTCGTGTTAATGCAGTTGCGCCCGGCCCAATATGGACACCTCTGATCCCTTCATCATTTTCAGCGGAGGAAGTACGAACCTTTGGCACCAAGACCTCAAAGGTTCCAATGATGCGTGCCGGTCAGCCATGCGAAGTATCACCATGCTATGTTTTTCTTGCATCTGATGATTCAAGCTATATGACAGGACAGGTACTTCACCCGAATGGCGGTACTATAGTCGGTTCTTAATCAGTATAAATCTTAAAAACATGAAAATAATACTCTTAAAGAATGGAGGTTATTTCTATGTTTAAACACGAAAAATTGCTTTTTCATCCCGTAGCGGTAGAACGTCCTAATCCTCAGTATGCAGCATTAATGCAGGAACAGCTTGGCGGAGCAAACGGAGAACTGAAAGCCGCTATGCAGTATATGTCACAAAGCTTTAGGATCAAGGATCCCGAAATAAAAGACTTATTTCTTGATATTGCGGCTGAAGAGCTTGGACACATGGAAATGGTTGCACAAACAATTAACATGCTAAACGGTCATGATGTTGACGCAGAAGCTGTACCTGCAGGAGAAATTGAAACTCATGTATTGCTTGGTTTAAACCCAGGACTTATTAATGCTTCAGGATATTCCTGGACAGGGGATTATGTCACAGTAACCGGCGATTTGTGTGCAGATCTGCTTTCCAATATTGCTTCTGAGCAAAGAGCTAAGGTGGTATATGAATATCTTTACAGACAAATCAATGATAAAAAGGTAAAAGAAACAATAGATTTTCTTTTAAACCGGGAAGAAGCACATAATGCCATGTTCCGTGAAGCTTTTAATAAAGTGCAGAATACAGGCTCCAACAGAGATTTTGGAACAACAAAAGCAGCAAAAATGTATTTTAGTATGTCCGAGCCTTCACCATCAAACAGCCCGTTCCCAAATACAAATGTAACACCGCCGTCATTCAGTTAATATTATAAAATAAATCCGCCGTTGTTTATACAAAGACGGGTTTATTACTTATAAAAGTAAAATTATACTTGGAATATATATTAATTATTTGTTAAAATGGCATAAATACAGAGTGTTTGAAAATGCATCCGGTAGATTATCAAAAAGTAATAGCATCAAATTTTAAGGCTAAAACATGGAATACTATTAGGGTTTTAGACGCTGTTAAACAAATACTCAACAATAATGATGGCATTGTTATTAGCATTCCGGTATACAAAGATTTTGACACTCTAAACAATAATAACCCTACATATGATAAAATCAGCAGAGATTCCAGAGGACGTCATGCTATTTGTATTATCGGATATGATGATACTTTAAGAGTTCTTACAAACAGCGCCTTCAAAACCTATAATGACCGAGGCTTTAAAAGTGTGGCACATACATTTGATAACCGTTATTGCGTTGAAATCAGCGAATTTGTAGATGCAAACTGCGGAAATCCACCTGTTTAAAAAATCGATTCTACATATGGCTATATGTCAGCTCAAACAAGCGAGTCAATAATAAATTATAAATTTACTTATAATTCAAATGGCGGAAGCGGTACAATGAGCGGCAGTACTGTTCTTTATAATGCCACAGAAAAATTAAAGAAAAATACATTTACAAAAACAGGCTATACTTTTGATGGCTGGTATGTTCGACGTAGTGGTAATGAGTGGTTATATAAAAACAATTCCGACAATACGACCGGATGGTACCGTGAAGGAAATGAACCAACCGGATTTTTAAAATACAAGTTTAAAGACCAAGAAGCATTTAGTAATTTAACAACCGTAAATCATGATAAAATATACTTATATACTCAATGGAAACCAATTGATTAATTATTATGTAAACTAATTTACACAATAAAAAAAGCGGTAACCCTTATATGCGTACCCCTGTTTTTTACTTATTATCTGTGCGCTCACAGCGGACTGTTACGCGTTCTCCGCCACCGTAGGTGCAGGTATACAGCGACAGTTCCCAACTACTTGTTATCATTTCCTTTGTGGCAGTTGCAGGCAGGGTCTCCAGGTCGCCTACCGAGTAGTTGTATACCGTTCCCTGCATATCGGTAAAGCGAACGGTGTCGCCGGGTCTCAGTTTTGACAGCCTGCCGAAGTGACGGGTGTAGTTGTGCGCCGCGATAACCATATTGTCCGACTTTACAGAGCCGTAATACAGGCAGGGCGCGGTCTTCAGCCGTGTGTAGTCCCACTCGGACATGACGGGCAGTTCAAGTTCCAGCGTCGGGATGCTCAGATATCCGATATATCCGAAACCGTCTATCTCAACGACGGTCATACTGTCTGATACGTCCGTCGGCTTGTTTTCGTCCGCGCTTTCTTCTATTGCTTTGCACAAAAGGGGCATAACTCTTTCCGCCGCGTCGGCGGCGCGGGTCTCCTCGCGTATATTGTATACCGCCAGGGCGATCGCACTGCAAATTAGCAGAACGCCCAAAAACATACAGACGGCGCTTATCTTCTTACGCACGGTCTTTTCTTTTTCCTTTGAAATACAGTATCCGGCCGCCTGCAAAAAACAAAAGTCCTGCGCCCGCAAGCCACGGTATCGGCCACTTCAGTTGACCCGTTTGAATAAGGGTAGATGTGTTTGTCACGGTATAGACATATCCATTTTGCTGATAGGAATCGGTGTATCCTTTGGGCACGTCCGTTTCCTTTACGGAATATGCGTCGCTCTCGGGCATGTCCTCCCACGTGTGACTCCACCCGTTCTGCTCGTTGAGCGTTACGGTGTCTGCGGTCTCATCGCCGTTTTTCAGTTGAACAGTGACGCTGTCCGGTCGGTTTTTACCGCCGTCGTTCCACACTTTTCTGATTGTGATATCGACAAGGCGCACGATATCTGTTTTCGGCGTTGCGTCGATATCGTATATCCACTCGCCATCCGACTCCTGCGGGATCGACACAAGAAAGGGCGAGCAGTCGGAGTATCCCTCGGCACTGCCGGTCTGAACGGCGAGGTAAAGCCCGAGTGAAAGTCCGTCGAAGCAGACAGCCCCGTTTGCGTCGGTGGAAAGCGCTGTACCGTTTATATTATTCTCTGCCGTATAGTCGGCAAGGCGACGGAGCTCTGCCGCGTCACGTATCTTTTCCGGTTCTCCGCCGAAGTCTGCGAATTTATCGGTGAATGTGAATTTCAGATTATTATCAAGACTGCCTGCGTCGGCGACCCTGTACAGGGTTATCTCTGCACCTGAGACAGCCTTCCCGCTGTCCTTTAACGTAACGGAGACCGAGCCGGTCTTGTCCCAGTCGACAGTATCTGAGGCAGACGCAGGGAACGCTGTCAGGATGCAAAGTAAGAGTATGAGTTGAATACACAGTATTTTACACATTTTCATAATGCGACTACCTTTCCTTCGTTTTTTTTACCGGATCTTACAAAAACTAAAATCAGTAATATCAGAATTATTGGGAGCGCAACAATCGGCGCTACCAGTCTCGGATCTATCTGGAGTGCGTCCGAGGTGACGCGTATCTCCTGAGATTCGTCGGTGTTTTCTATCCTGTGCCCGCGGACTAAAAGGCGGTGGGTATTGATACCGTAGGGGGTGCAGGTGATAAGCGTGCAATAGTCTTTTCCGTTTTCTATTGCAAGGTCGCCTGTCTGATGGGGTTCTACTATCCTTATCTGATCTACCTCGTAGGTCAGAGTCTCCTCTAATGTCCTGATATAAAATATATCCCCCTCGACCAACTTATCCAGATTAGAAAACAGTTTAGCGCTGGGCAGTCCGCGGTGTCCGGAAAGTACGCAGTGGGTGCTTTCACCGCCAACCGGCAGGGAAGAACCCTCGATATGCCCTACGGCAATCGACAGTACCGCGTCGCTCGTCCCATGATATATAGCAAGGGAAGCCTTTATCTCGGGAATCTCAATATATCCCATGATACCCGTCCCGGAAATGTTCAAAAGGAAATTGTATTCGGCGATTTCCTCATCCGACAGGGTAAACCTTCCGTTGCGGGCGGGGAGTTTCTCGTTATATGCCCGGGCGTCCGACAGAAGCCTTTCATAAGTCTCATTATCTAAATTTTCAATGTCGCGTACATAGTCCGAAATGACCTGAGACTGGTGAAAAGAGTTCCACCAGTCGCTGACTGTGGGGTACAGCAGCAAGGACAGCCCTGTAAGAAATACCAGAAATAAAATTATTGTCGTTAATTTCTTTTTCATATAGGGTTCTCCTTACTGCCGTATGCCGGTGTGATAAAACCGGCATACAACAGTTGCTGAAATATTATTTGTTAGATTCTTTTGCAGAACTCATGCGCTTTCTGACTACCAGCAGTACGCCTGCGCCAACAAGCAGAACGCTGCCGACGATGTAGAAAATCGTTGTACCGATACCGCCGGTTGTGGGCATAATGCCGCCGGAATTGTTCCTTACCGGAATGTAGCCGTCCGTTATTTCCTGCTGATTTTGTTTTATCTTTCCGTCCGCATCAATGTTGATTGTGATAGCGGAGGTCAATTTGTTATAGCCGTCAGGAGCCTTCTCCTCAAACAAATAGTAGACGCCTGAATCCAGTCCCTGAAGATTAATGCGTCCGGTTTCATCAGTGGTAAACGTTACCGTTGCCGAAGACGGATCACGCATATATGTATTGGGAACATATACAATGTTTCCGCTTTCGTCTTTCTTGACAGTACCATCGGCGTTTTTATCAGGGACAGGGGAGAAGCCGAGGTCTGTATATACCGTTTCCTTTGTTGTCTCTTCTACCTCTTTTGCTGTGCAGAGTTTGAATGTGGCGCCCTTTAACTGAATCTTTTTACCGGTGGAATCGGTAAATTTATCAATTCCCACTTTCCAGGTTTTAGTTACTGTTTGGGTCTTTGTTGTTTCGATATTGTCACCGTAAACCAGCCAGCTCGTGTTGATGTTACCGTCTCCTGCTACAACTGCATCCTGATTAAGATGAGCCGTGTAATATATATCTATAGAGTTTGAATCGAGCAGAGTATCCAAGAAACTCTGGCTGAATTCCACATGGAAAGCACAGCCGTCGTCGAACGTCGTATTGCGGTCGGCAGGCAAAACGACCTTATAGTCATATTTGGTATGTGCAGATGAATTCTCGTTGGAATCGTAAGCGGTAAGAGTTTTTTCCGTTGAGGTATCGCCTGTACTTTTTACGCTGATTTTGGTAACTTCATCGAATGTGATTCCTTTATCCGGCTTATCGTGGAATACATAATTCTCAGCACCTTTTTTAGCGTCAATGGTGCTCATATAATTGAAGACAGCACCAACAGAGACGTCATTCTTTGTTCCGTATGTGCCGTTTTCCTGAACGGACTTTATATTGGTAGGCCGTGTGTTTTTGTCGTTGACCGTCATTGTAGTATTTGTGGTACTCAGGGAGCAGAGTGTACCGACTGTGGTATCTACCAAATAATATCCCAATTTCAAACCGGTGAACTCGACCGATACGCCGGTTGCTTCCTTCTGTGCGACCGGTTTAATGCTGTAATTTGTTATGTTGCTGATTGCCAGTTTAGAAAACGCTTCTGCACGGGTCGGTGTTTCATCTCCGACCCACTTGGCGTAGTTGCTGTTGGGGTCGATAGAGATATATTCGGTCGCTTCAGTGGTCAGAAAATTCTTCCATGTTTCGGTGGGTTTGTAGGAATAATTATTTCCTGCTTTGTCATAACTCTCAAGATACAGAACCTGATACAGGGTATACGTCTGACCTATGACGGCGTTGTTAATGGTGATCGAACCGCCGTCCTTAGGACCCTCCATATCTGCCAGTTCTCCTTCAGCAAACGATGGGAGGACCATTGCCAAGAGAATAAACAGTGACAGCAGAATACTGCCTAGTCTTTTGATGTTTTTCATGTTTTTTTCCTTTCTAAAATAAAGTTTTATTTATATTTTGCGGGAATTTAAAACTCGGTGGAGTCTTATGCGGTGAAAGAAGTTTATTCTATCCGTTTTTCACCTTTTTCTTTATATATAAACACAAGAGAAAGTGCTATCAGCAATATTCCTCCTATTGTGTACAGTGTTGTTCCGCTTCCGCCGGTTGCGGGAAGTTCAAAACCGGTAGAGTTGTATACCGTTACGGTATAGATGTACAGACCGTTTTCATCAGATGCGCCTCCGTCAGCCTCGGCGATTTGCCGGTCGGTAGGCTTTTCGGAAATAAGGGTTAATTTTGCTTCCTTTACTGTTAACTTTATTGCCTCGTCCAGTTTGTAATACCCGTTCGGAGGTTTTGCCTCCTCGAGGTAATATTCACCGTCCTTCAGCCCGGCGAAATCCTTATCCGCTATACCGTTTTTTCCGGTGGTTACGGTAAGTGCCTGTGCCGCATCTGCAAGCCACAGCGGCGTTTCTGCAGTTGCATCCCATGAGTAATACAGTTTTGCTCCGCTCTCATCGAGCGTGTAAAGACGGAACTGCACATCTGCAAGCAGGATGTCGTGATTTGCATTGTCAACCTTCTTTACTCTGATGTTTGTTTCCCATTCGTCTGTAACACTTATATAGGTGGAACGGGAGAAAAGGTTCATCAGGTTGCGGTCGACTGTCTTTGGGTTTCCGTTTTCGTCAAGTACATATTCCGTAGACCAGTCCTCGTAGTATGCACCGTTCAGTTTAACTTGCCCGAGTCCATACTTATAGTCCTGGAATATCTCATAGTAGTTCCAACCCACGGTAGTGAAAAGTCGTCGGTATCCGTCCGTGCTGGGCGCGTTGGGGTCGTTTATGTTTCGGAGTGGGTCGGGCGCATAGTTAAATGCTGTATTGTCATTTTTCGGATCGTATATCAGATATGTTTTGAAGGCTTCGTCAATATTAACGGTAGTCTTTGACGAGTTATTTTCACTCAGATATCCTGTGATTTTCTTTTCTTTTCCGATATCTGAGAAAAGTGTGCTCGGGGATGTGATAAGCATCCTCGCGTATATCCATGTCAGCGTATTGTCGATGTTCCCGGGTGATGCAAACTGCGCAAGGGGTGTGACCAGATATCCCGGTCCGCGTCCGACGGTGACACCGTCCTCTTCTGTTCCGGCGTTTGCATATATAGTATCTTCATCTATCTGAACCATAATGTCCGATTTGTTCAGTTTATATCCGGGCGGAGATTTTATCTCTTTGATGATATACTGTCCTGTCGGAAGATTGTCAAATTCGGTAGTGCCTGTGTGAATGCCATCTTCATATGTTTTTGTGTCGCCGGTAGCCATCGGCTTTATCGTCTGTTCCCCGACGGAGATATATCCGTTTGCAGGATTCGGGACGGCCTCTTTCGGGAAGAGAATCTTCTCCCCTTTTTCCGTATAGTATATATCGCCGTTTGTCTCCTGCTGTACAGGGTAGATAGCAAATGTTGCGTCGTTGATAAGATTATTATTTTCATCTACCTTTTGTACGAACACTCTGTTTATAAGATTCGGCACCTGAACGTCCGCGCCGAATTTCCGCTCAAAGGCTGAGAAACTCGTGCCGTCCGGTACCGCTTCCTTAAAGGTATATACCCGATAAGTGTTTTCCGGCGTTGCGGAGTCGAGACTGTCCTGATCTGTCCAATAATAGGCAACTGTATACTGCGCCTTTGCTTTATCTTCTGTGGCAAGCATATAGTAATATGTGGTAATATGCCCAGGAAGATTTTTCTTAGTCAGTTGCATAGTGCCCTCGGAGGAGCGCCGGAAAACAACGTCGTTTATGCCGTTTGTTTTCGCTGACTGTTTCGCCGCTTCCAGCGCTGCAATCATACTGCGGGTCGGCCCTGAAGTTTCAAGGTCGAGGGGCACTTGTTGATATCCCGTTTTATCGTTTCCGCAAATAGGTATCCATGCTTCTTCGCTGGTATCGAGCATTTCTCCGTTCTCGTTCCGTTCGCCGACATATCTGAATACCACCGCGAAAAGGGTACCTGTAGTTGATCCGTCCGGATTGCAATATCGGACGACATTACTGCCGTTATACGATCTTTGCAGATACAACTCGTCTGTCGCGGTAATCTGCAGACTGGCGTTTGCCCTGACTCCCGAACAAGGTGTATTGTTACACCTTATTATTTTCTGACTTTCGCCCTCCCATATTTGCAGATAAGCGTCCTTGTTAACGGTCCGGTAGCCATCCGGTAACCCTATTTCACGAAGGATGAAATGCTCGCCGAATACTCCGTTAAGTTCATCAATGGAGTATAGCTTGCCGTTATCCTTGGAAAATATCATCATACCGTCGGCACCGGTCGTGCCGGTATACAGCGCATGAGCGATAATACCTCCGCTGCTGTTAAGGATGTTACCGCTATTGTCGTATGTGACGTCTTTGGATACGGGTACAATGTTTCCTCCCTTAGCATCCAGCATATCATAGTTTTCATTTGCCGCATAAACTGCAAATTTTGCTCCGGATACCGGGTTGCCGTACTGATCTATCTTTGTTATACTGCTCACCGGTATTTCAGTCAGGTTATATTTCAGCCGCATGTTGGAGTCATAATTGCCGCGCTCGAGATAAAAGAACTGAAGTGTATGTGATGTGTCATCAGAAAAAATCTTCTGACCCAACTCGTTTATGGTCCATGTTACACTGTCCTGCTTGCCGGCGGCTTCATACTGATCATACAAGGTTGTTTCGAGCGGCCGTGTGCCACTGTTGACCTTGACGCTTATTTTACCGGTGGCAAAGTTTATACTTACAGAACTTGCATCGTGTATTCCTCCTGCATCTCCTACCAGTACATCGTCAACAAAAATCCATACGTCATCATCTCCGCTAAATTCGAATACCGTGTCAACATTTCTCTGGCTGTTGGTATGTCCGCCGTTCATCTGAATAAATCTGGTAGTCATAGTCATTCCAAAGTAGTGGTTCACTTCGGAGTTATCTTTGTTGCTTGTCATGATTTGCGGCGCTTTATTAAAGGGAAAGAAACCTGAATTGGCAGCGGGACGGTCATAAACATTAAAACTGTTGTTTTCCTCATTAAGTTCTGCCATGTGGCTTTTACTGTCAAAGGAGTAGTAGCCATCTTCGTCTATCGAGAGTAAACCGCCGACATTTTTATAGGAGCTTTTGCCCTCGGATGACACATTAGGATTGAACAGGTATTCAAGCGATTCGGTTGAATCATAGCCGTTTACGGGATATTTTCCGGAAAGTACGGGATAACCGCTTGCGCTCAACTGGTTATTTACAATTCCCTGCAGAGGGTTCTGACCTCCTCCAACCCATACATTCAGTTTATCGATTAATTCTGAGCCGCGTGAGAATTTGAAAGCATGACCGTTATTTATTCCGCCGTCGGCAGATGCTTTAACGTCATCCCGGTCATCCCGGTTATCGGTAACCCAGTAATCAAACATATTTATGACGGTTCTCGGTGCTGAGGCGGTGGAAACTCGGTTGGCAGTCTGCTTGCTCCCATTCTGCATCCACCATATTGAGCCGTCCGGGTTGTATCCCCAGTTTGCGTTTGAGTTAGCCGTCAGCATGATATCCGACTGTGCATCTGACTGTAGTCCAGTCTCTGTTTCCTTCTCCACCTGCTTAAAACATTCATCGGTATGATAATGCTCGGTTACCTGAAGCATGCCGCATATGAGTTTTCCGCTTTCGTCGCGGCAGGTTTCGTCATGCTTATGCAGTATGGCGGTATCCCTGCAGATTAGTTCTCTTTCAGTCTTATAACATTCGTCGGTGTGAACATGTTCCGCCGTTTCGGGAAATCCGCATTCTCCGTCCGTGGGGGGATCCTTGCCCGTCGGCATTTCTACATCCGTGGGAGTTTCTCCGTCCGTGGGCGCTTCTGCACCCGTGGGAATTTCTTCGCCCGTGAGCGTTTCCTCCGCTGTAAGACTGTTATCTGTCGGGACAGGTTCACCTGATTTGTTTGTGCATATCAAAAGTTGCTGTATTTTATAACATTCATCTGTATGTTCGTGCGCTGATATCTCGGGCAATGTACATACAAGTTCGTTTTCTTTATTATAACAGTTTTCGCTGTGTGTATGTATCACGAAGTCCGCCTGACCGCAGATAAGCGCTCCGTCTTCGTCATAGCATTCAGATGAATGCTGATGTACGTTCAGCGGGCAGTCGAGGACTGTATTTTTCTTTTCGAGGGTAATTGCGGAGAGAACGAGGGCATAAACCGTACAGAAAAAAACGATCACCGCCATCGTAACGGAAACGGTATAGTACCATTTACGGCGTCTTTTTCTCTTTATTTGTTCTTCTATCAAATACACTCGCTATACCCTCTCCTTTCCTACTTAATGGTGCTACTATATAAAAGTATACAGAATAAAAAAAACATGGTATTATAAAATTAGACACAAGGATGGATGAGTGCAACTGCCTGCAGTCCTTTTCAAAAAAGGGTTATCCTTATGACAATGCCTGCTGTGAGAGCTTTTTCAAACATATGAAGAGGAAGGAACTTAATCGACGTACCTTCCATTCGTTAGTAGAATTCCGTCTTTCCTGCTTCAAATACTTAGAGCGATACAACAACAGGAGACCGCATAGCTCACTGGGAAATCTCACCCCGACTGAGGCTGAGGCTGAGGACAAGTATTGGGCTAAGCAGATCTAATCTGCCCTCCCCCACAAAAAAAGTTTCCAATATCGTGTCTTTTTTCTTGACTGTAGTCCATAATTTATATATTAAAATTAATTAGATTCCGCCGAATTCGTTCAACGGCCATACGCGAAATACGATTTTGCCTACTATCTGTTCCTCTGCGACGCACCCTACCGCCGTGTTACGGGAGTCGACCGATACACTGCGGTGATCTCCCATTACAAACAGGCGCGATTCTGGTACTTGGTAAGGCAACTCGATATTGCAGTCACCGAGCGCTTTTTCGGTAAGGTACGGTTCATCCAGTTTTTCGCTGTTGACGTAGACCGTACCGTCCTCTTTGATGTCTACCCAGTCACCCGGGCCGGCTATAACGCGCTTAATGAGAATTTTATTATTGTAATAAAAGGCGATGATGTCTCCGTTTCGGAAATCGTCGGCTTTTACCGATACCACAATGTTGCCGTTGCTGAGCGTGGGCGTCATGGAGTTTCCGTAAATCTGCAGTACGGGCATCCATAGAGTAGCGACCAGAACTGCTATCGCGGCAACGGTGATCAGCGTATATACCGTGCTTTTCAGTACGATTCTGTATCGCTTTCTGTATTGCACACGCTTTAACTCCACCTCAAGAAGAGGTATATCCGGAATTTCCTGCAGGTCTTTCTTTCTCATATATTTTTCCTTATTTCCGCCCGGCGTCCGAGCCGTTAAGCAGTTCTTTCAATCCTGCCTCTGGTGATACTTTTTTCGATGTTTCATCCCAATATTCACGGGAGCGGCGTTCTGCGTCCTTTACCATTTCATCGCATTTTTTCTTTGTTTCGGCTTCCATTTCGCTACATTTTTTCTCCGCGTCGGACAGTATCTTTTTCGCGCGCTCGCTGCTTTGCTTTTCCACCTCTGCGCAGATATCCGCCTGCTTCTGAATGTTTTCGAGGTACTGCTCCGCAGCGTTCTGCGCAGCTTCAAACACGCCGTTCAGTTGTAATGAAGCCTCGGCAATAGAGCCGGCGTTTTCCAATATGATTTTACGGTCGTTCAGACTTTTTGTTGCGTTGTCCAGTTGTTCTTTCAGCGCAGATACTTCTTTGCTTTGGGCAATGAGCATTTCCAGAAGTTCAGAACGTGATAATTTTTTTAGTTCTTTATTTGTCATAAATATCCTCCTGACGCCGATGACAACAAAAGATGAGCAGACGGTATATCGACTACTCATATCTTTCCGATTTTCCTCATATTTTAATTTTTATAAAAATACTGCAAGAAATAAAAATGTATTATTTTACATAAAAAGTATAATATATGTATCGAAAAACGCGACGAAAGTCAAGTCCCCCGGGACGATTCGAATATAAATGCTTTGTAAATTGCTGTTGTTTCCTACATTATAAATATATAATACGTTATTTTACATCACCTTAGAATTAGTCATTCAGAAATTTTTTCAGAGTACGTGCAACCTCTTTGATGTCAATAGGTTTTGCTATATGGGCGTTCATGCCATGCTCCATACACTTCTGAATATCGTCGGAATATGCATCCGCCGTCATGGCGATTATGGGAAAGAAAACATCCTGACGGTCCATTGAGCGGATAGCGTCTGTGGCTTCGTAGCCTCTTTTCATTCTGAACAACGTCGTTGCCGGCGTAATGCTTCAGACCGTAATACAACGTCGAGCGGAAAAGGGGTTTCATCAAAAATCCGTTGATTACCGCCGCCCGCGCTTCGTCCTCGATCTCGCTCCAGTCGTAAGCGGACATTAACAGGATGGGCACATCTTCTCCCAATTTTTTGGCGCAGTTACTGCGCTACCTGTATGCCGTCTATATCCGGTAGTTTCCAGTCTAACAGGATAACATGATAGTCCTTATGCTCCGCGTGGTGCTGAGCCGCCTTCTGAATGTTCCATATCAAGGACTACCTGGAACTCCGTGCCGATACCCTGCTTACTGGAAACCGAGATTTCGCCGTCCATTACCTCGCGCAGGGAGACCGTCTCCTTGGGGTTACCGCTTTAGTTTTGCAGTCAGTTAAACAATCAGATTAGAGGATATCTCCCCATCCACCGTTTGGATCAGGATCTGTTGAACTTGTTTCCATCATTACTGCTTCTTCTATTTCAAACTTTGAAACCTCTGCTGATGGCTTTGTATATTTTTTCATTGCTCTCTCCTCCTCTGATTACTTATATGTGTATACGATCTCGGTTACTACTGCGTTCTGACCTTTCAGGAACATTGCCTTTGACGTTGCTAGCTGTTCTGCCTGCTCCGCTGTCAGCGTGATCTCCAATGTGCCTCCTGTGGTATCAAAATACTCGTTTCCTTCTGATGATACCATTGGCGTCCACACCCATCCTGTGCCTACTTTATTGATCACTGAGATCTGCGCTGCGCCTTTTGACTCATACTTGATTGTCAATACTCCGCCTGCTTCTGCAAGACTATATCCTGCTACCTTTAGGTCTACGTCCTTATCCCAGCTTCCAAGATCTTCTGACCCTGTCCACAGCACTTCTCTTATTCCTTCGCTTCCTCCGGGTGCTGTATATGTCAGCTTGGTTATTGTTGCATTCTGTCCCTTGAAGAAGATTGCCTTTGACGTTGCAAACTGTTCTGCCTGTTCTGCTGTCAGCTTGATCTGAAGCTTTCCGCCTGATGTGTCATAATACTCATTTCCTTCCGGTGAGATCAGCGGTGTCCACTTCCATGATGAGCCTACCTTATTGATTACTGAGATCTGTGCTGATCCTGTTGACTCATAATATACTGTTACGATTCCGCCTTCTTCTGCCAATGGGATTCCTGCTGCTTTGATATCCACATCCTTGTTCCAGCTTCCCAGGCTTTCTGATCCTTCCCAGATCGTTTCTGTTGTGCCTGCAAAAGCTTCCGGACTGGTATATGTTATCTTTGTTACTGTTGCCCCTGATCCCTTCAGATACATTGCTCTTGATTCTATAAGCTGTTGTGCCTGTTCCGCTGTAAGCTTGATCTGGAGCTTTCCTCCTACGGCATCAAAATAGTTATTTCCGTCTGCCGACAACATTTCTGTCCATGTCCAGTCCTCGCCTATCTTATTGATTATCTGGATCTGGGCTGAACTTGTTGAATCATAATACACTGTCAGTATTCCGCCTGCTTTTGCATTCTTTACGCCTTCTACTCCGGCAAGCTCAACTTCGCTGCTCCAGCTTATCTTTTCTGATCCTGTCCAGATCACTTCTGTTCCCTCTGCTTCACTTGAAGAGTCTTCTACTTCACTGCTGGAATCAGGTTCACTGCTGGATTCTTCTTCGCTGGATGATTCAGGTACGTTTCCGATTTCTACTGTTCTTTCGCTTTCGCCTGCCAAACCGTCAATGCTGAACACTGCCTTTGCTTTGTTTCCATCAGGCACATTTATTGGACTTGTAACCAAGAAGCATTTACCCTCGTCAGCTTCGATTTTTTGACCGTTAGCAACGATAGATTTATATGCCTTTGTTATTGTTTCCGGTGAGCCTTCTACTGCTACGAAATTATCAGGATCATCATATCCTGCAACAGATAATGCTGCTTTTGCTGATGTTGCTGCTTCTATTTGCTCAGCATCTGCTTCACCAACAAATCGTGCATCATAACTTCCTCTGATCTGATATTTAATATCACAATCCAAAATAATTCTTTCATCTATTACTTCATCAACATAGGGCTGCATTACTTTTTTGAGTTCCTGATATCCGTCTTCATTTGGATGCAAGCCATCTCTATAGTATGCTGTATTGCCATACCCCGTTGTTTTATCCAAAAGGGCATCCCAACAGCCGTCAACATAAGTAACATGTTCATATTCATCTGCAAGCGCTCTAAGCTTGCTGTTATATGATTGAGACTGATTATAGTCAATGTATGAAGTGTATCTGCCGCATGTAGGTAAAATGCCTGTTACATATACCTGTGCACCGGGAATATTGTCATAAGCGAGCTTAAACATTTCCTCATAATTAGCCATTGAGCCTGAATAAGATCCATTATTCCATCCATCAACAGACCAGTCGTTTACACCGCAAATGATAAATACTTTTTCATAGTTTCCATAAGCTTCTGAGAATCTTTCCATTACATTTGTCGATGTGTTACCTCCGACACCGTAATTGTCTATATCGGCTCTTCCAAAAAGAGAAGCCCAGTTACATCCTTGACAAATACTGTCGCCGATAAATGCAATGCCCTTACCATTGTCATCTGTATTCGCCGCATTAGCAATTGATGCCGGTGCAAGTGTAAATACACCGGTTAGAGTTAACATGCTTGCCATTGCCGTTGCAATCAACCGTTTAAATTTCATGTGATTTACCTCCCAATAATTAGTCTTAACGCTCAAATTTCAGTTGAATCAAATGATTATTGATATTATAGCACTATTTTCCAAGCTATTCAAGTGCATTTATGTATTTTTGTCACAGAATCTTCCACAAATTTTTTGAGCCATTTTTGTGGAAATTGCATATAAGTACTTATTTTTTAAAATTTATAATATATATGAATGATTAGCTATTATACAAAAATCTCCTGCCAGGACAACAGGAGATTTTTGTTTACATTATTTTAACTTATAATCTTCAAACTTAGGATATATCTTAATATCTATAAGTGCGTCTGTCAATATTCCGTCAGCAGTATATTCTTCAGAAAAAACTTTTCCGTCTATGCGAATAGTATTAAGCAGTCCTGCCTTATCAAAGGGCAGCAACAGTTTGGCTCTTACCGCAGACTGAGGCAGTGCATTCTGAATCGCCAGAAGCAGATTATCTATGCCTGTTCCTTCCTTGGCTGATATTTTCACCACATTTTCCTCTGTCAAAATGTCATTTAACAACGAAACCTTATCACATTTGTTGAGAACGGTGATAGTTGGTATCCCCTCACATCCCAATTCAGCAAGCAGCTCTAAAGTGACCTTTGCCTGCTCTTCACAATTATCTGATGACGCATCGCAAATATGCAGAATTACATCAGCATTTGCAGCTTCTTCTAATGTGGATTTAAATGCTTCCACAAGATGATGCGGAAGTCTTCGTATAAGCCCGACAGTATCTATAAGCATTACGCTTCTGCCGTCGGGAAGCTCAATGGCTCTTGAGGTTGTTTCGAGTGTGGCAAACAGCTTATTCTCAGCCAAGACTCCCGCCTCTGTCAATGTATTGAGCAGGGTGGATTTTCCCACATTTGTATACCCCACAATAGCGCAAATCAGGACACCGTCCTTCTTTCTTCTTGCACGTTGATGCTCTCGGCGTTTTTCAATTTCTTTAAGTTCCTGATTCAAGGAAGCGATCCTTGTTCTGATATGTCTTTTATCAGTCTCAAGCTTTGATTCTCCCGGACCTCTTGTTCCTATTCCTGCACCCAATCTTGAAAGCTTAATTCCCATACCTGCCAGCCTTGGCAAGCGATATCTGTGCTGTGCGATTTCAACCTGAAGTCTTCCTTCATGGGTCGTGGCACGCTGGGCAAAAATGTCAAGAATAAGCATTGTTCGGTCAATTGTGTGAACTTTACAGACATCCTCGATATTTCTTATTTGTGTAGCAGTAAGCTCATGATCAAAAATTATCTGATCAATTTCTTCCCGTTGACATATTTCAGCCATTTCCTCCAATCTGCCGGAACCCACACAGGTTGCCGAATCAAAAGACGGACGCTTTTGAATAATTCTTACAACCGTTTCAGCTCCTGCAGTATCCGCCAGTTCTTCAAGTTCATCAAGAGACTGTTCAGCGTCATACTCACCCAAGTCAACTGCCGCAAGCATTACCCTCGGTTTTTTAATTTCATTATCTATCATAAATTTTCTGCTCTCAAAAAGAGCATTCACTCCCTTCACTGTCATAATAATATTATGCCTCAAATTATTGTAAAATAAAAGGCATATACACAGTCCCGTTGAGCCAAGATCATGTATATGCCGCTGTTTTTACTAATATTATTTAAGCTGTTCTCTTAATTTTTGCTGTTCTTCTTCCATCATCTTCATAAGCTCTTCCAAAGAAGCGGAAGCTGTTTTCCGAGTTGAAGAAACCGATTCCTCAGCGTCCCTATGCTGCGGTTTTTGTTCAGGTTCCTGTATTTCAGCATCCTCATTTTCTGCAACTTCTTCATCTGAGTACTCTTCATCATCAGAAATATCATTATTTTCTTCGACATGAGTCTGATCTTGAATTTCATCTGAATCTGCACCAAAATTTATATCATAATCAGATTCATCGTCATCAGAATTTTTAGTTTGAAAATCTTCTAAAGTATCATCATCCTCATCATCCTCGTCGTCATACTCATTATCATAAACACGTGAAGAAGAATGTGATGCAATAGCAATAATAATTTCAATAATAGCTAAAAGCAGCAGCGGAATCACAATGCATATTGCCATTCCTATGTAAGATGTAACAAACTTAATAGCCTTTCCGGCAGTAACATAATTTGTCGTTGCAATTCCTACAACATCCTTGGCTTTTACCTCATAAATGTTTTCAGAATCGCTTCCCTGATAAACTTTATAAATAACGCCGTCAACATTATCGCCCTTGGCAACTACATCCTGAAGCCAGAATACGGAAGTGCCGATATTGGGAACATTTTCACACAAAACTGCTTTTCCGATTTTATCCTTGCTCGGAGATACATTTTCAGCCAAAACCAAAGAATTTTTCGGAACGGCGTCACCCATCTTAGTTGAATCCATCAGAAATACACTGTAGCCTGCAATACTCGGTGTTACATCGTCATTTTTAAATACTCGTGAAACACCCACTATAGCTAATATTTCTATTATCATAATTACAATAAAGAAAATTGCAACTTTTTTTGCAGCAGAGGATTTCTTTTTTGTTTTGCTCATTTCTAACAATCCTTTCAAAATTTTTTACACATATATTAACTGTATAATAAATTATAACATATATCTTTTTAAATTTCAACAGTATAACAAATT
>OHYG01000379.1_pt1 | contig 19701 bp, 15 predicted proteins | sample 1580221 | NCBI WGS metagenome assembly OHYG01 (sample SAMEA3882521, study PRJEB24775) | human gut metagenome | biome: human-associated habitat; feature: intestine environment; material: feces | place: Netherlands | collected 2009/2010 | reverse complement strand
AGGCCCCCTTGTCAAAGGGGGCTGTCACCGTTAGGTGACTGGGGGATTCCGACGGGCCTTGCGTGGCCGCCCGTCACCCCTTTGCCGCCCAATCCACTCCTAACTCCTCCCTCACCCCCATCTCTTTCCCAAAACTTTACAAACTTTACACGCTCTACACAAAACCTGCCCCCTCTTTGCAAAACCTTTACCGCGATTGTACCGTACTATGGTCGAAACCGGCGCAAAACCGCGGTACAATTAGCTTGCTTCCGGTGAAGCACTAGCAAAACATCCAAACTATACCACATAAATTTGGGAAAAAGGGAGAATACACACATGAAACGTACTTCTGCAATTGCTGCCGTTACCGCTGCTGCGCTGGCTCTGAGCCTGGCTGCCTGCGGCTCTGCCGATTCCGCCGCTGCTTCCTCTGCTCCTGCAGAGAGCACCGCCGCTTCCACCGAGGCTGCCTCCTCCGAGGCCCCTGCTTCTGAGGCTGCCCCTGTCGGTGACTTCGACGCCGACCAGGACATCACGGTCATCTCCCGTGAGGACGGCTCCGGCACCCGCGGCGCCTTCATCGAGCTGACCGGTGTCGAGGAGAAGAACGCCGACGGCAAGAAGGTCGATAACACCACCGAGGCCGCCGCCATCCAGTCCAGCACCAACGGTGTCATGACCGCCGTCGCCAACGATGAGACCGCTATCGGCTACATCAGCCTCGGCTCTCTGAGCAATGACGTCAAGGCTGTCACCGTCGGCGGCGTCGAGGCCTCCGCTGAGACCGTCAAGGACGGCAGCTACGTTCTGTCCCGTCCGTTCAACATCGTCACCAACGGCGACGCGACGGACCCCGTGGCCGTCGATTTCATCGCCTATGTCTTGAGCAAGGACGGCCAGGCCATCGCTACCGACAACGGCTACATCGGTGAGGACGGCGCGGACTTTACCTCCGCCCAGCCCGAGGGCAAGATCGTCGTCGGCGGTTCTTCCTCTGTCTCTCCGCTGATGGAGAAGCTGATCGAGGCTTACAAGACCGTCAACCCCAACGCCGAGCTGGAGCTCCAGACCACCGATTCCACCACCGGCGTCTCCGGCGCGCTGGAGGGCACCTACACCATCGGCATGGCCAGCCGTGAGCTGAAGGACTCCGAGGTCGAGGGCGGCGCCAAGGCTACCGTCCTGGCACTGGATGGCATCGCCGTCGTCGTCAACCCCGGCAACACCACCGACGACCTGACCGTTGACCAGATCAAGGGCATCTACACCGGCGAGCTGACCACCTGGGCGGATGTGCAGTAAAGTGTAGCGGCACCGTAGGGGCGGGGCATGCCCCGCCCGCGGCGTACCCGTGACCGCGCGGTTATGGGAAGGCTGCGGGCCGGACATGTCCGGCCCCTACATGGCATAGAACCAAAGGAGTATAGGAAAATGACCTCCAAGCTAAAAGAAGGCGTTATGCAGGGCGTGTTCACCCTCTGCGCCTGTGTGTCCATCCTGGCGGTGGCACTGATCTGCATCTTCCTGTTTGCTAACGGCGTGCCCACCCTGTTCAAGATCGGCCCGCTCAAGTTCCTGCTGGGCACGACATGGAAGCCCGGCAACGACATCTTCGGCATCCTGCCGATGATCCTGGGCAGCATCTACGTCACGGCGGGGGCTATCCTCGTCGGCGTGCCCATCGGCCTGCTGACGGCCATCTACATGTCCAAGTTCGCGTCGCCCCGCATCAATAAGGTCATGCTCCCGGCGGTGCAGCTGCTGGCCGGCATCCCGTCCGTCGTCTACGGTTTCTTCGGCATGATCGTGCTTGTGCCCGCCGTGCAGGCCATGGTCAAGTCGCCGTTCTTCAAAACCGTGCTCCACGTCAAGAGCGGCAAGGGCATGAGCCTGTTTACCGCCGCCGTGCTGCTGGGCATCATGATCCTGCCCACCATCATCACGGTCAGCAAGACGAGCCTCGACGCCGTGCCCGACAGCTACTACGAGGGCAGCCTTGCCCTTGGCGCGACGCATGAGCACAGCGTGTTCTACGCCGTGCTGCCCGCCGCAAAATCCGGCGTGCTGTCGGCAGTCATCCTCGGCATTGGCCGCGCCATCGGTGAGACGATGGCCGTCGTCATGGTCGCGGGCAACCAGACCTGGATGCCCAAGGGTCTGTTCCAGGGCCTGCGCACAATGACCTCGAACATCGTCATCGAGATGGGCTACGCCGCCGACCTCCACCGCGAGGCGCTGATCGCCACCGGCGTTGTGCTGTTCGTATTCATCCTGCTTATCAACCTCTGCTTCGGCCTTGTGAAAGGGGGTAAGGACTATGCCTGAGATTGCCGCAGCGCAAACAGCCGCCGATATGACCTACGCAAAACCGCATGCGTTCCTGCCCGTCGGCGGCAGCAACCGCCGCGCCGCCCGTGTGCAGGCCGCCGCGCTGCGCTGGCTTGTGCGCATTGCCGCCCTGCTGACCGCCGCGGTGCTGGTGTTCCTCATCGGCTACATTCTGGTCATGGGCATCCCCAATTTGAAGCCCGAGCTGTTCGCCTGGGAGTATAACTCCGAGAACGTCTCGCTGACGCCCGCGCTCATCAACACGGTGCTGATGACCGCCTTCTCGCTGGCGATCTCGACGCCGCTGGGCATCTTTGCGGCCATCTGGCTGGTCGAGTACGCCCACCGCGGCAGCAAGCTGGTCAAGGTCGTGCGCGTCACCACCGAGACACTGCAGGGCATCCCGTCCATCGTCTACGGCCTATTCGGTATGCTATTCTTCGTTACCAAGCTGCACTGGGGCTATTCGATGATCGCCGGTGCGTTCACGTTGGCCATCATGGTTCTGCCCGTCATCATGCGCACGACGGAGGAGGCGCTGATCGCAGTGCCCGACTCCTACCGCGAGGGCAGCTTTGGTCTGGGCGCGGGCAAGCTGCGCACGGTGTTCACGATCGTGCTGCCGTCCGCCATGCCCGGCATTTTGTCCGGCGTCATTCTGGCCACGGGCCGCATCGTCGGCGAGACCGCCGCGCTGATCTATACCGCAAGCTCTGTGGCAAAGATCCCGTCCAGTGTGTTCAGCTCCACCCGCACCCTGGCCGTACACATGTACCTGCTCTCCAACGAGGGGCTGTACATCGGCCAGACCTACGGCACGGCAGTGGTCCTGCTGGTGCTGGTGCTGGTCATCAACGGCCTGTCCGGGCTGGTAGCCGGGAAGCTGGCAAAACGGTAAAGGGCAATGCACCGGTAGGGGCCGGGCATGCCCGGCCCGGAGGTCGGCGCGGCCACCCTTTAACGGGAAACTGCTTTCAATGTCGCGGGCCGGACATGTCCGGCCCCTACCGGGCGGCAGACACCGGCTGCCCGGAGGGGTCAAGACCGCTTGGCGGCGCACAACGAGCGCCGCCAGCCAGCAAAGCTGGCCCGCTCATGCGGTTGTTTGCCCCGCAGGGGCAAACATTGTTCGCTCCCCGGTTTCGCTACGCTCAACCGTGGTCCCACGCTTACAACCCCGCACCTCCCTACGATTCGTCGTTCACGGGTGCCATGTAGGGAGCGGTCTTGACCGCTCCGGGCACTCTCCGCGCAGCAGCCCCTTCCCCGGCACCTCGCATGTAGGGGCCGCACATGTGCGGCCCGCAGGTGTACGGAAAACGGGTGCTCGCGGTCCGGGCCGCGGTCCGCGCATGCCCGGCCCCTACCGGTACAAGAAACAGAGCAGAAATAAGATAAGAGGTCATTTCATGAACAAATTTGAAGTGCGCAATATGGACCTGTACTATGGCAGCTTCCATGCGCTGAAAAATATCAATATCGACATCCCGGAAAAGGAGATCACCGCGTTCATCGGTCCGTCCGGCTGCGGCAAATCCACGTTTTTGAAAAGCCTGAACCGCATGAACGACCTCGTCGAGGGCTGCCGCATCTCCGGCGACATCAAGCTCGACGGCGTGGACATCTACAAGGACAAGATGGACGTCAACGTCCTGCGCAAGCGCGTCGGCATGGTGTTCCAGAAGCCGAACCCCTTCCCGATGTCCATCTATGACAACATCGCCTACGGCCCGCGCACCCACGGCATCCATAATAAAGCGCAGCTGGATGAGATCGTGGAAAGATCCCTGCGCGGCGCGGCCATCTGGGACGAGGTCAAGGACCGCCTGAACAAGAGCGCCCTGGGCATGTCGGGCGGCCAGCAGCAGCGCCTCTGCATTGCGCGCGCCCTGGCCGTTGAGCCCGAGGTCCTGCTGATGGATGAGCCGACGAGCGCCCTGGACCCCATCTCGACGTCCAAGGTCGAGGAGCTGGCCACGGAGCTGAAAGAGAATTACACCATCGTCATGGTCACCCACAACATGCAGCAGGCTGCGCGTATCAGCGATAAGACGGCATTTTTCCTGCTGGGCGAGCTGGTGGAGATGGGCCCGACGGAGCGTGTGTTCGCCACGCCCGTGGACAAGCGCACCGAGGATTACATCTCGGGCCGCTTCGGCTAAGGAGGTACGACAAATGGGTACGAGTGTACGAAAAATGTACGACGCCGAGCTGCTGCAGCTTGACACGATGCTGGCCCGCATGGGCCACGCCGCCGGCGGCGCGATCGAGAGCGCCATGACCGCCCTGCGCACCGGCGACACCGAGCTGGCCCGCAGCGTTATTGCCCGGGACAGCGAAATCGACTCCGCCGAGCATGAGATCGAGCACCGCTGCTTAACGCTGTTTCTGCGCCAGCAGCCCGTGGCGGGCGACCTGCGCAAGGTCTCCACGGCGCTGAAGATGGTCACCGACATTGAGCGCATCGCCGACCAGGCCAGCGACATTGCCGAGATAACGCTCCATCTCCACCCGGACGGCGCGCGCACCGTCGGCGTGCTGGACGACCTGTACGCGATGGGCGACATTGCCCTGCACATGGTCAAGGACGCCATTGCCGCCTACGTGCAGGTGGATCTGTCCACCGCCGCACAGGTCATTGCCCGCGACGACGACTGCGATGCGATGTTCAGCCGTATTTCCAAGGAAATTGCGGCCTACATCGCCGCCCACCCCGGCGATGCCGAGACGGCGCTGGACTTATTTATGATCGATAAGTACCTTGAGCGCCTGGGCGACCACGCCGTGAACATTGCGGAATGGGTCGAGTTCCTCAAGACCGGCGTCCACAAATCCCGCAAGATCGTGTAATGCGGGGATACACAAGCCATTTTCTTATTATTTTCCTATACCAACCAAAACGGGACCTGCCGAAAAGCGGGCCCCGTTTTGGCGTGGAGGGAGGCTGCCCGGAGGGGTCAAGACCCCTCCCTACAAGGCACCCGTGAGCGGCAGTTCGTAGGGAGCGGTCTTGACCGCTCCGGGTGCTTTGCGGCAGCGTCAGCTTCCCTGTAGGGGCCGGGCGGCGGCAAAAAAGCAGCCGTCCCTTTCCGGAACGGCTGCTTGCTATCATTTCGCCCCTTTCCCTGCGAACACAACGTAAATCGTTTTGAACAGAATCTTTACGTCGCCCCAGAGGGACCAGTTGTCGATGTAGGCTACGTCGAGCTTGACGACCTCCTCAAAATCCTCGATGTCGCTGCGCCCGCTGACCTGCCACAGGCCGGTGATGCCCGGCTTCATCGACAGGCGGCGCTTGTGGTGGCTCTCGTACTGCTTGTACTCGTCCACCGTCGGCGGGCGGGTGCCCACAAGGCTCATGTCGCCCCGCAGCACGTCAAAAAACTGCGGCAGCTCGTCAATGCTGGTGCGGCGGATGAATTTACCTACCTTGGTCACGCGGGGGTCATCCTCCATTTTGAACATCAGGCCGTTCATTTCATTCTGGGCCATCAGCTCCTTCTTGCGGGCCTCGGCGTCCACGTACATGCTGCGCAGCTTGTGGATGTAAAAATACCGCCCGTTGCGGCCCACACGCTTTTGTTTAAAAAACAGCGGGCCGGGGCTTTCGAGCTTGAGCGGGATGGCGACCACCGCGATGATCGGGATGCTGATGATACAGCCGATGACAGCGCCCACCACGTCCATGCAGCGCTTGGCGATCTGGTCGCGCAGCTGCAATTCAACGGTGCCCATCGTGACGATGTTGCCCCCGGCGCAGCGCCCCAGGGACCGGCTCAGCCGCGCGGCGCTCGTCTCGTCGCAGCAGGCTTCCTCAATGCGGTCCAGCAGCGGCAGACGGAAGTGCACGGTCAGGCCCATGCTCTCCATCTCGTCCAGATAGGGGATGAAGCTCTCGCCGCTGTCCATCGGCACATCGACATAGACCTCGTCGAGCGCCTCGCGCCGGATCCAGTCCATGAAGTCGTCGAACGTCGCCTTGACCTCGACACCGCAGACTTTGGTGGAGATCGCGGCGGGCGTGGCCTCCAGCAGCGAGACGCCCACGACCCGGCGGGACCAGTCCTTTCGGATCTCGGAAATCAGCCGCTCGGCCCGGTCCGACGTTGTGACGACGCCGACGAGCGTCTCCATGCCCCAGCTGCGCTGGAACCGGATGAGCAGCCGCTTTAAAATCGCATGGGAGAACGGCAGCAGCACTGCGTTGACCGCGGGCACTGTGACCGCAAAATAACGGGAGTCCAGCATCGTGGCCTTGGCCAGCAGCATGCAGCCTGCATAAACAAGGCCGAGCGCGATGTTGAACCGGAGGGAAAGGCTGATTTCCTCGTTTTCAGACCGTGTTACGATGTTTTTGTCCTGGTCAAAGAAGAAGAAGGTGACGACGAACGCCACAAACAGCAGGCACAGGGTCTGGAGCCAATCGGTGCTGGTGTAGGGGATCAGCACGCCGAACAGCCCGTCGGTGATGAGCCACGCCAGCAGCACGCTGACGGCCATCGTGAGCAGATCGGCGAAAAATACATAAGCGTATTGCAGCTTTTCGCGTTTACTTGTCATGAAGAAGGAAAAGTCCTCTCTAATAGTTATCTTCTTATTTTACCATAGACAGAGGATATTTTCAACAGAATCCGCAATATCATAACAATTACACAATTTATAAGGGCGCGGTAGGGGCCGGGCATGCCCGGCCCGCAGGTGTCCCACAGGCGGGCACTTGCGGAAAGGTGCAGGGCCGGGCATGCCCGGCCCCTACCGGGGTGCTCGCGGCGGCGCGAACTTGCCGGGACGCATATATGCGTCCCCTACAAACTCTCCGGGAACACCCGGGTCGTGTACAGGGGTGAAAACACTGTAGGGGCCGGGCATGCCCGGCCCCTACGGCGATGCAAATTTTACCCTTCTTCGTTCTCCCGCCCGACGATCTCGGCCTTTAAGACGTCCTGAATATCCACCAGGCATTCCAGCAGCAGGGGGTTGAACTGCCCGCAGTCGCCGTGCAGGATCATCTGCACCGCGGTGTCCGGCGGGTAGGCGGCCTTGTAGACGCGCTTGCTGACCAGCGCGTCGTAGACGTCCGCTATCGAGACGATCTGCGCCGAAATCGGGATGTCGTCCCCGGCCAGACCGTCGGGGTAGCCGCGCCCGTCCCAGCGCTCGTGGTGCCAGCGGCAGATGTCGTGGGCGGTCTTGACAAGCGCTTCGTTTTTATAGCGGCCCAGATGATCCAGCATGTTCGCACCCACAACGGTGTGCGTTTTCATGAGATTGAACTCCTCCGGGGTAAGCCGCCCGGGCTTGTTCAGGATCTTATCGTCTATCGCAACCTTGCCGATGTCGTGCAGCGCCGACGCCATGACGATCAGCTCCTGCGTTTCGGGCGGCAGGTCATACTTGTCGGTTTTCTGCGTCAGCCGCTCCAGAAGGCGCTGGGTCAGCGTGCCGATGTGCAGCACGTGCTGGCCGCTCTCGCCGTTGCGGAACTCGACGACCTCGCTCAGGATCGAGATCATCATCTTGGTGTTTTTCTCTTTTTCCTTGATCTGGCTCGTCACCAGCGAGGCCAGCCGCCGCTGCTTGGCGTAGAGCTTGATCGTGTTGAAAACGCGGCGGTAGACGACGCCCGCATCGAACGGGCGGCTGACATAGTCCGAGACGCCCAGCTCGTAGGCGTGGCGCACAACGGTGTCGGCGTCCTCGCTCGAGATCATGATGACGGGGATGTCCTCGATCCAGTGGATGCGGTTCATCTCGCTCAGCACCGCAAAGCCGTCCATGACCGGCATGACGATGTCCAGCAGGATCAGCGCAATGCCGGTGCCGTACTGCTCCAGCATGGCCAGGCACTCTTTGCCGTTCGTCGCCTCCAGAATGTTGTAGTCGCTGCCCAGAATTTCCGCCAGAATGGCGCGGTTCATCTCGGAGTCGTCCACAATTAAAATGCTCTGGCGGGAATGGCTTTCGCGCCCGGCAGCGCTCAAAGCGCCGTCCCGGGCGTTGTCCTCGGTCACGACCATGTTTTTGCGGTTCTTGGCCTGGTACATCAGCTTGTCGGCGCGGGAGACTGCCTGCTCCACGGTCTCGCCGGGCTGCGTTATCACGCCGCCGATGCTGGAGGACAGCTGCAGACGGGAATACCCCGGCACGCTGGCGGCGTGCAGCTGCGCCCGGATGCGGTCCAGCTTGGCCAGGAACGCCGCGCGCTCAATGCCCGGCAGCACCAGCAGGAATTCATCGCCGCCGTAGCGGATGAGCACGTCCGATTTGCGGATGCTGGCGCGCACCACGTCAACGCAGGTGCGCAGCGCCGTGTCGCCGGCCTGATGGCCGTAGGTGTCGTTGATCAATTTAAAGTCGTCCAGGTCCAGCACGGCCACACCGGAGGGGTCGGTCTTGTCCTTGAGTGCGTCCTCAAAGTAGCGGCGGTTGTAGCTGTCGGTCAGTGCATCGTGGTAGAGCTTGGTGTGGTAGCTCGTGATGCTGTCCATCAGGCGGTCCCTGTTTTCGGGGTCAATGAGGGTCTCGCCGTCCAGCTTCTGGACCAGCTCCATGATACAGGGAACGCCGTCGACCTCGCGGTAGACGGCGGTGACCTGAAAGACCTCGCTGCCCATGTATTCCAGCTTGGTGCGCTGGCGGTGATCCTCCAGCACCTGCCGGGAGATACAGTTCCGGCAGGGGGTGTTTTTGCCCCAATAGCTGTAGCAGCTGCGACAGCTATTGACGGACTCCTCGCCGCCGACCTGCGCAGCATCCAGCAGCCGCACCACAGTAAAGATGGTGCGGTATTGGGCCATTTCCGTTTCGACCTGTTCTCTGGTCATAGTGCTTCCGCCTTTGTGTGAAGGAATGGGTAGATAAAAATTGTGTTACATATAAGAACATTATAGCATTGCAGGGCGTTTTTTGTCAATGTGGCAAAAGGGGCCCCCATGACCGCCCGGCAACGGATTGCCGTAGGGGGCAGCCTCCCCGCGGCCCTGTCCTACCCGCTGCCCGCCCCGCATATACATACCGCAGGAGGTACATGCCATGCGTCGGATCGGATTCTACTTATTTATAATGGCCGTCTTTCTGCTTGCGCCGCTGCTTGCACTGCCGCAAAAGGCTGTCCAGGCCCCCGCTGCGGTGCCGACCCCCACCCCAACCGCCGTCGCCCGGGCCGCCGCGCCCTACCGCGCTGTGTGGGTCAGCTATCTGGAATGGGAGCAGGTCGATTTCTCGTCGGCGGAGGCGTTCACGCAGGCAATCGGCACAATGCTGGACAATATACAGTCGATTGGCGCAACCGTCGTGCTGGCGCAGGTGCGGCCCTTCGGCGATGCGCTCTACCCCAGCGACTACTTCCCGTTCAGCCACCTCTGCACCGGCACGCAGGGGCAGGACCCCGGGTTTGACCCGCTGGCACTGCTGGTGGACGCCGCCCACGCGCGGGACTTACAGCTGGAAGCCTGGGTCAACCCTTACCGCATCCAGGCCGGGCAGACCCCGGCGCTGTGCGGCGCAAGCCCGGCGCGGCTGCACCCGGACTGGGTCAGGTACACCGACACCGGCGCGTATCTCGACCCCGCCAGCGCGGACGTGCGGCAGTACATTGCCGACGGGGTGGGGGAACTGTGCGCAAGGTACGCTGTGGACGGCATCCACTTTGACGACTATTTTTACCCCACCACCGACCCGGCCTTTGACGCGGCGGACTACGCGGCCAGCGGCAGCACACGGACGCAGGACGACTGGCGGCGGGAGAACGTGAACGCCCTGATGGAGCTTTGCCACGCCGCGGCCCGGCGGTACGGCGTGCGGTTCGGCGCAGCCCCGGCGGGCGACCCGGAACAGAACTACACCCTGCAATACAGCGACGCGGCCCGCTGGCTGCGGCAGGGGACTGTGGATTACCTGATGCCCCAGCTTTATTGGGGGCAGGAATATATAAAAAACGGCGATGCGTCGCACAGCTTTGCGCAGCTGGCCGCCGCGTGGGCCGCACTGCCCCGCGCGGCGGGCGTGAAGCTGTACGCCGGGCTGGGGGCCTACCGCGTCGGCGCAGGGGATGGGTCCGATGCCGGCTCCGAGTGGTTTTCCGGCCATGCGCTGGCCGACCAGCTTGCTTTGCTTGCCCGTTTAGGGGTGCAGGGCGCAGGGCTCTACCGCTACGGCAGCCTGTTTGCCAATTCCGACGCCCCGGCGCTGGCGGAAAGTGAAGCGGAGGCAATAAAAGGTGTCTGGCAGGGCTGACCGGAAAATCCGGCGCAGACTGTCGAAAAACTCTTGTAGGGGCGAGCATTGCTCGCCCGTGCCCGTTTGCCTTGCAAGAAACTGTCCCGGAAAATGCGTTGCTGCGGTAAGTTGGCGGGCGACCAATGGTCGCCCCTACATACGCAATAAGGCAGGAATGCAATTTTTTGACAGTCTGGACCGGAAAATCCGGCGGTGCAGACAAAGATTTGGTACTTGCAAAAGCGGTAAAAATGCAAGATAATAGAGAGGCGGGCGGCTTGCGGCTGTCCGCAGGACCCAAGGGAAGATAAAGGAGAAACTCCATGAACAATACAAACGACCTCTATAACCGCTGGCTTGCCCAGCTGGATCTGGACGACGCCGTCAAAGCCGAGCTCGTCTCCATCGCGGGCGACAGCGACGCCGTCACGGACCGCTTTTACCGCGATCTGGAATTCGGCACCGGCGGCCTGCGCGGTGTGATCGGCGCGGGCACGAACCGGATGAACCTCTACACCGTGCGCAAGGCAACGCAGGGGCTGGCGGACTACCTCAATGCGTCCGGCCTGCCCAAAAAGGTAGCCATCGCCCACGACAGCCGCCATAACGGTGCGCTGTTCGCCCGCGAGACAGCCCGCGTGCTGGCCGCGAACGGCATTACCGCCTGCATGTACCCCCGGCTTGAGCCGACCCCGGCGCTTTCGTGGGCGGTGCGGTACCTCGGCTGCGGCGCGGGCGTCTGCGTGACGGCCAGCCACAACCCCGCTAAGTACAACGGCTACAAGGTCTACGGCGCGGACGGCTGCCAGATCACGCTGGAGGCTGCCGAGAAAATTCTGGCAGCTATCGAAAAAATTGATTGCTTTGACGATGTCCGGCTGGCAGATTTTGACGCTGCCGCCGCCGCGGGCCGCATTGTGACAATTGACGAAAAATGCCTCGATGATTTTGTGCAGGCTGTCTATGACCAGCGCGTCGGCGACGGCGCGGGCATCGACGCGCTCAAGCTCGTCTACACCCCGCTGAACGGCACGGGTCTGGAATGTGTGAAAAAGCTGCTGAAAAAGCTCGGCGTGACCCATGTGACTGTTGTGCCCGAGCAGGAAAAGCCCGACGGCGACTTCCCGACCTGCCCCTACCCGAACCCCGAGATCCGCGAAGCTATGCAAAAAGGCTTGGAGCTGTGCGACAAGGTCCGCCCCGATCTGCTGCTGGGCACCGACCCCGACTGTGACCGCTGCGGCACCGCCGTGCCCGACGGCAAGGGCGGCTACCGCCTGATTACCGGCAATGAGATGGGCATCATCCTGCTGGACTATATCTGCCGCACCCGTCTGGCACAGGGTACGATGCCCGCCGACCCCGTGGCGGTAACGACGATTGTCTCCACCGATATGGCAGCGCCGGTGGCAAAAAAATACGGCGTTGAGCTGCGCCGCACCCTGACCGGCTTTAAGTTCATCGGGGAGCAGATCGGCAAGCTGGAGGCCGAGGGGCGTCCCGAACGCTATATCTTCGGCTTTGAGGAGAGCTACGGCTACCTGTCCGGCGGCCACGTCCGCGACAAGGACGCTGTCAACGCGACGCTGCTGGTCTGCGAGGCCGCGGCCTGGTACGCCCAGCAGGGCAAGACGCTGCTGGACGCCATCGAGGCATTGTACAGGGAGTTCGGTTACTACCGCAATGCGCTGTGCAGCTTTGCCTTTGAGGGCGAGAGCGGCATGCACACGATGCAGGAGCTGATGAAGAAGCTGCGCGCCAACGCCCCGGAGGACATTGCCGGGTACAAGGTGGAGTCCGTCGTGGACTACGACACCGACGGCACCGGCCTGCCCCGCGCCAATGTGCTGGAATACCATCTGGACGGCGGGCATAAGCTGATGGTCCGCCCCTCCGGCACCGAGCCGAAAATTAAAGTGTATCTTTCCGCCGTTGGCGACAGTGAGGCAGCCGCCGATGCCGTGAACGCCGCGCTGGCCAAAGCCGCCGCGGACATGATGAAAGCGTGAGCGGTATGGCAATTCTGAAATTGACCCCGAGCTGCAAGGATTATCTGTGGGGCGGCAGCCGCCTGCGCACCGATTTCGGCATCAAGAGCGACCTTGAACCGCTGGCCGAAGCGTGGGTGCTGTCCTGCCACCCGGACGGCCCGAGCTATCTGCCCGACGGCACGACGCTGGCGGACTACGTGGCCGCGCACCCCGAAGCCCTGGGCACGGACTGCGCAAAATTTGAGCAGTTCCCGGTCCTGACAAAGTTCATCGACGCCAGCAAGAACCTGTCCATTCAGGTACACCCGTCCAACGACTACGCGCTGAAAAACGAACACCAGTACGGCAAAACCGAGATGTGGTATGTGCTGGACTGCGTGCCGGGGGCGTATCTCTACTACGGCTTTACGCACGAAATCTCCAAAGAGGAGTTTGCGGAGCGCATCAAAAATAACACCCTGACCGAGGTCCTGAACGCCGTGCCGGTGCATAAAGGCGACTGCTTTTTTATCCCGTCGGGCACGCTGCACACCATCTGCAAGGGCATCGTCGTGGCCGAGGTGCAGCAGAACTCCAACGTGACCTACCGCGTCTACGACTACGGGCGCGTCGGTGCGGACGGCAAGCCCCGCGCCCTGCACATTGAAAAGGCGTTGGACGTGACCCGCCGCACGCCGCCGCAAAAGCACGACTTCGGCAGCCATCTCGCGCAGTGCGAGTATTTCACGGTGGACGCGAAAAAAGGCGCGTTTGACGGTGCGGCTGACGAAAAGAGCTTTGTCTCGCTGCTCATCACCGACGGCGCGGGCACGCTGACCTGCGGCGGCGAGACCGTGAAGGTCAAAAAGGGCGAAAGCTATTTTATCCCCGCTGGCAGCGGCAAGTACGCCGTGACCGGCGACTGTGAGACGCTGGTGACGGTGGTGTAAATGGTTGCTTGCCGGTAGGTTCTCTCCCCCACCGCCTGCGGGCGGAGCCCCCTCGCAGAGGGGGCCAAGGTCCCTTGCCTCCCCTTGCAGGGGAGGTGGCGCCGCAGCGCCGGAAGGGTAGAGCTTGCGGCTGCCGCAAACACCCCGGGAGGGATAAATCCCTCCCCTACAAAAAAAGACGCATCCCGGTTTTTGACCGTGGTGCGTCTTTTTTGTAACCTTTTAGCAGAAAGCAGCCCTCGACGTGTTCCGCGGGCGGCGGACGGTATACTCCCAATTGACCCGGCGGGGAGACAAGCCCCGCGCGGGAAACCAGCAAAGGAGGAACCGTACATGAAAAAACGTCTGTTGGCTGTGCTGCTGGCCTGCTGTATGGCGGCAGGCATGGCCAACGCTGTGTTTGCGGCGGATGAGCTGCCCGCTACGGCGGAGTCTGCGGCGGCGATTGCGCCCGCCGACCCGGACCCGCCTGCCCCGGAACCCGAAAGTGAGGCGGAGCCGACCCCGGCGCCTGCCCCGGAACCCGAAAGTGAGGCGGAACCGACCCCGGCGGCTGACCCCGCGGCAACGCCCGAGACCGCACGCACCCTCGTGATGGAGACGCTGCTCGCCGCGCCCGACACCGCGGCGCAGACTGCCGTTGTCACAAGTGCAGAGCTGGTGGACAGCATTCGGACCGACGGCTGCTTTACAGCGAAGGTCAACGGCAGCACGGACAGACTCGACGGCGCTGTGTACACCTGGTACCGCAGCAAGGACGGCACCAACTGGGATGAGGTCCCGCAGCAGCTCTGCTCCGGCGATGCGTGGAACATCACGCCGGGCAGCGAGCACCGCCTGAACGCTGCGCTGGATGCCTGCATTGCCGGTGTCAGGGATGCGGAACGGCTGTACTACAAGGTCGAGGTCACCGGCACCGACGGCGCAAAACTCACCGCCGCGGCCATGCAGGTGCCCTACTGCATCCAGCTGCAGAACGGCAGCTTTGAAACGCCGGATATTGCCGGGCTGAAGGCGTATCACAACAAAAACAACCATACGCCCGCATCCCGGCTGTATTATTCCCCGGACGGTGGGACCGGCACCTTCTTTACCCAGTACCCGTCGGGGGAAGGGGGCATCGTCTGGCAGACCACCGGCGTGGCCAGGCACTGGCAAACCGGAAGCGCCGGCCTGTACATTGAGCTGGCGGACGGCTCCAACCGCAGCTATAACGGCACGCGGAACTACCCCGAGGCCAGCTACAGCATCGACGGCGCTTACGACGGCCTGCAGTTTGCCGAGCTGAACTGCGAGGCCTACGGCGCACTGTATCAGGATGTGCTGACCGCGCCCGGCACCACGCTGCACTGGTCGCTGGCCCACCGCGCCCGCGGCAGGGGTATGCAGGACTCGATGGCGCTGCTCATCGCGCCGGTGGATGTGGCAGCGCAGATCACCGACATTCTGGCGGGCGTTTCCAGCGAGGACGACAACAGGGGACTTCTGGTGCGCGCGGCGCTGGACCGGACCGTGCAATACAACGGCGAGGAGGTCCCCATCCGCAGCTTCATGGTCGGCGGTGAGATCACCGACGGCAGCGACCAGTGGGGCGTCCACAGCGGCGACTATACGGTCCGGGCAGGGCAGTATGTCAGCCGGTTCTTCTTCCTGGCGCTGTCCAGCGGCAAGGGGGACCGGCGCGAGGGCAACCTGCTGGATAAGGTCTGGTTCAGCACCGAGCCTGCGCCGCCCGTGGCCGGGCACGCCAACCTGACGCTGCGCAAGACGCTGGCGGGCAGCCTGACCACCGACGAGCTGACCGCCGTGCGCGCGGGGCTGACCTTCACCGTGACCCGCTCCGACGGCACGGCTGTGGCCGTCATAAGCGGCGCGGATATGACCGTCGGCACCGACCCGGCCCAGTGCAGCTATACCATACAGGATCTGCCTGTGGCGTCGGAGAGCGGCACACCCTACACCTACACCGTGACCGAGACCGCCCACGCCGCCCCGGCGGCGGTGCTCTATTTGGCGAGCCGCGCCGCCGTCAACGGCGACGCGCTGCAGCCCGCGGGCGACCCGCCGACGCTGGCCAACATAACGCTGCTGCAAAACGGCACGACCTACGCCGATTTTGAGAACACCTACGCCCGGCAGACCGGCAGCCTGCGGCTGACGAAGGCCGTGGACGACACGGCCCTGCGCGATGAGGCCGAGGCCGTGACGAACACCTTCACCGTCGGCAGTCTGCCCATCGGCAGCTATACGCTGGTCTATGACGACGGCACGGCCCGCACCGTCACGCTGGACGCGCCCGGCGCACTGACCGTGCCGCTCAAGGGGCTGCACAGCGTAACGGTGGAGGATGTGCCCGTGGGCAGCTACACCGTGACCGAGACCGACCACCCCGACTTAGCCAACTGGTACTGCACGACCACCGCCGCCGCGGCGGCGCAGACGGTGCAGGTGCCGTCCGGCGGCGTGGGGGAGGCTGTCATCACCAACACCTACGCGCCGTTCCTGCGCGTCACCGTGACCAAACAGGTCACGGGCGGCATGGGCGACACGCGCCGCGGCTTTGCGTTTACGGCGGCCATTGACGGCGCGGCGGTCACCGCGGATACCCCCTATGTGCAGCCCTACGGCGGCGCGGCGCTGACCGCGGACGGCTTCACGATCCCGCACAAGGGCAGCATTGTCATCGGGCATCTGAAGCCCGGCCAGACCGTGACCGTCACCGAGGAGACGCTGACCGACTACGAAACGACAATGGACGACGGCAGCAGCGTCACGCTGGGCAGCAGCTATACCGCGACCCTGACAGGCGACGCAGCGGTGACCTGCGTCAACAATAAGGATGGCGTGCCGCCCACGGGTCTTGCGCAGGACGCGGCCCCGGCAGTCTGGCTGCTGGCGGCGGGCGCGGCACTGGCCGTGGTCTGCCGCCGCCGAAGGGAGGCTGCACCGTGAACGAGACACAGCGCCGCCGTGCGCTGGCGGACGTGAAGGAGTTTTTTCTGCGCGCCGGGGCGCTGGCCGCACTGCTGCTGGTGCTGTTCGGCGTCGTGTTCGGGCTGGCGATCCAGCCGGATGACACGATGTACCCGCACCTCAAGCCCGGTGACCTGCTGCTCTACTACCGGCTGCCGCGCAGCTTTGCAGCGGGGGAGGTGGTCGTCTTTACACAGGATGACCGGCGCTGCACGGGGCGTGTTGCGGCCCGCGGCGGCGACACCGTGGAGGTGACAGAAAACGCGCTGCTGCGCATCAACGGCAGCCTTGTGGCCGAGCCGGACATTTACGAGACGACCCCCCGCTACGACGGTGACGTGACCTACCCCCTGACCCTGGCCGACGGCGAGTATTTTATCCTCTGCGACGCCCGCGAGGGTGCGCCCGACAGCCGCCGGTACGGCCCGGTGACGGCAGAAAATATCGCCGGGCGGGTCATTGCGATTATGAGGAGGAATGAGATTTGATAAGGGCAAGAAGGAGATACAGGTGAACTTTGCCCTCATCCGCCGCTGCGGCGGCACCTTCAGTCTACGCGCCAAGAGCCGCCTACAGCGGTTGCGCTCCGACACGCGCCTGCGGGCGCAGCCCCTCGGGGGAAGGCTTGGGGCGGGATGCCTTCCCCTGCGGGGGAAGGTGGCCGAGGCCCCGCCCGAGGTCGGATGAGGGCCGACCTACCGGAAACCACCCACATAACCATACACCACCCCGAAAGGAGCACATACTTATGAACATCATCAAGATTTCCGCCGTTCTGACCGCTGCTTTGCTCACGGGTGCGCTCTCCGCCACGGCGTTTGCGGCAGAGACCCTGACCACGACCACCGGCAGCATCACCTTCCGCAAGGCCATCGACGTGACGAACGCCGCGGGCGCGGGCGGCATCACGGGCACGATTGCCTTTGACGTCACCGCCGCCGACGAGAGCGACCTGCCCGACGACGGAGAGAAAAACTATGTCGGCAGCGTGGATCAGCTGGACGGCAGCGACATCATCGCCACGTTTGCGGCGGATGACAGCGGCATTGCCAACAAGGAGAGCGATGTAAGCGTCGGCTTTGACACCTCGAAATTCGAGGCCCCCGGCATCTACTACTACCACCTGACCGAGCGCGACCCCGGCATCCACGGCCTGACCGCCGCGACGGCGACCTACCTGCTAAAGGTGCGCGTTGTCAACGACAATACGTCCGACCCGGACGGTACAACGTTCAAAATTGACTACGCTACGCTGACCTCGCTCGATGACAATACCAAGAGCGACCTCATCACCAATACCTACACGACCCACGGCCTGACCGTGACCAAGGCGCTGGCGGGCGACTGGGCCGACTACACCGACCACTTTATCTTCACGCTGGAGATCACCGACCCGGACGCAGACCCGGGCCGCATGGCGTCGGTCACGGTCCAAACCACAAGCGCGGCGGGCGTGACGAGCGACGCCGAGGTGAAGCCCTTTACAAACGGCAAGGTCAGCTTCTCGGAGACGATCCGGGGCGGCGATGTGATCAAGGTGACCGGCCTGCCCACCGGCGCGGCCTACACGATCACCGAGAGCGGCCTGGACGCTGAGAAGTATACGACGGCCTGGACGCTGGACGGCGAGACGCTGAGCACCGAAAGGGCCCTGCCCACGCAGACGGTGGGTGCCGCCGACACGGCCCTGACCGTCACGAATACCCGCAGCTCGATTGCCCCCACCGGCCTGCTGCTGGACGCCGCCCCCTACGGCGCGATGCTGGCGCTGGCCGCGGGCAGCGGGCTGGTGTTCTTCCGCAAGCGCCGCCGTGAGGACTGATGCCGGACCGCGCGGCGCGGCTGGCACGCCTGGGCACACGGCTGGTCAGTGCGCTGGCCGGGCTGCTGATGCTGGCGCTGCTGGCTTTCGGCGGGTTCGCGCTCTGGCAGGACGCCGCGCTGCGCCGCGGGGCGTTTGTGGGCGCGGAGCTTTTGCAGTATAAGCCCGCCGCACCGGCTGCCGACAACCCGACGCTGGCCGGGCTGCAAACCGTCAACCCCGATGTCTGCGGCTGGCTGACGGTGGACGGCACGGGCATCGACTACCCCGTTGTGCAGGGCGCGACGAACATGGACTACGTCAACCGCGACGTCTACGGTGATTTTTCCCTGTCGGGCGCGATTTTTCTCGACAGCCGCTGCGCCGCCGACCTGACCGACCCGTACACGGTGATTTACGGCCACCACATGGACAACAGCGCGATGTTCGGCGATGTGGCGCGGTTTGCGGAGGCAGACTATTTTGCCGCGCACCCCGCGGGCAGCATAAGTCTGCCCGACGCCGCCTATACGATCGAGCTGTTCGCCTGTGTGGTGACCGATGCCTACGATACCGCCATTTACACGCCGGAGCGTTACCACGACGACGTGGGGGCGCTGCTGGACTATGCGGCGGCGCAGGCCGTGCAGCAGCGGGACATCGGTGTGACGGCGCAGGACCGGCTGGTGGCGCTTTCGACCTGCGCCGGGAGCGAGACAAACGGGCGGGTCGTCGTGCTGGGGCGGCTCTGCCCCCTGAAAGAAGGAGATGAAATGCAATGACCTTTGGCAAAACGGCCCTGCGGTGCTGGCTGCCCGCAGCGGCCCTGCTGCTGGCGCTGCTCTGCCCGCTGCCCGTGGCGGCTGCGCGGGCGGGCACGGCGATCCCCGTCAGTGTCCGCACCGACGGCGCGGCTGCGGACGCCGTCTATACGGTGGAGCTGACGCCGCTGGACGCGGCCCCCGCGCCTGTGCAGCGTGCCCTGACCGTAAAAAACGGCGGCACCGTGTATTTTACGGGCTTCGCCTTTGACGAGCCGGGGGATTACCGGTATCTGGTTGCCGAGCGCAGCGGCGGCGCTGCCCACACGACCTACGATGCGCACAGCTACACGGTCACGGTCCGGGTGACGGGCCGCCCGGACGGCGGTCTTGCCGCCGGGCTCTGGGCCGTGCGCAGCGGGGAGACCGCGAAGGCCGACGGCGTGCTGTTTGTGAACCGGTATGACCCGCCGGAGACCGCCGCGGCGGCGGTGACTGCGTCAGCCGCGGCGGCTGGCACACGGACCGTGAAGGCTGCCGCCCCGGCGGCGCTGCCGCAAACCGGGGACGGCTTCCCCATAGAAGCGCTGGCCGCCGCGTTTTGCGCAAGCGTCATCGGGTTTGGAACGGCGTGGAAAAGGCGGTGAACCGGGAACGGCAGCCTCCCGGAAGGCCGCTTTCTTTTGGCAGCAAAAGAAAGCTTGGCAAAGAAAACTGCC
>OHYG01000354.1_pt1 | contig 20737 bp, 17 predicted proteins | sample 1580221 | NCBI WGS metagenome assembly OHYG01 (sample SAMEA3882521, study PRJEB24775) | human gut metagenome | biome: human-associated habitat; feature: intestine environment; material: feces | place: Netherlands | collected 2009/2010 | reverse complement strand
CGGGCGTCGCCAGCATGCTTTCCGCCACGCTGTGCTCGCAATTGGCGACTCTTCCCATTACCATTCCCGCCTTCGGTACGTTCTCGCTCATTGCTCCGCTGGCAAATGCGGTCATCGGTCCGGTGGTGAGCGTACAGCTTGCTGTGTCGATCGTGCTTGTTCCCTTTTCGCTCGTGGCGCCGTTACGGACTTGGGCGCTCGTTGTGCCCATGATTGCCGCCCGTTGCGCGCTGTTCTTCGAGCAGCTGTTTGCCGCCGTGCCGGGTGCATCCGTGAGCGTGCCGCCCGATAGCATGTGGATTTACCTAGTGCCGTGTGTGCTGGCGGTTCTGCTGGTCTGGTGGCCGCGTCCCCGCGCACGTCCTATGGCGGTGGGGCTTGCATGTCTGGTGTTCTTGGCTGCGATTCCGTACGTCTACTGGGATCGATTCGCGCCGCCTTCGGTGACGGTGCTCGATGTGGGCCAGGCGGATGCGATTCTTATCCGCCAGGGCGACGCAGTAGCACTCGTCGACTGCGGGCTCGACGAGCGCGTGGTGGCGGCGTTGGTTCGCAATAACGTGCACCATATCGATGCCGTCTTTGTGACGCATTGGGATGAGGACCACTGGGGTGGTCTGCCTGCCGTGCTCGAACAGTTTTCGGTCGGAACGATTGCCGTGGCGGCTGATGCGCTGGAGGATGCTCCTGTTGAGGTATTGAACCGACCTGGCGTGGAGTATCGGCAGGTGCGCCGTGGGGATACGGTCGACATCGGCTCATTTTGCGCCCGCGTGATGTGGCCGTTCGAGTCCGTAGATGGCGAGGGAAATGAGGACTCGCTTGTCCTGCTACTCTCTTATGTTCAGGAAGGCAAGAGCCTGCGTATGCTCCTCACTGGTGATGCCGAGCTCGACCAAGAACGGGAATTCGTGCAGGAGGTGGGGGATATCGATGTCCTTAAACTTGGGCATCACGGCTCCAAGGTTTCAGTCGATGGTGAGTTGCTGGACGTCCTGAGACCCGAGCTTTCCCTCGCGAGCGCCGGCAAGGGGAATCGATACGGTCATCCGTCGGATGCCTGCATCGATGCCGTTCAGGAAGCGGGCGGTGTGTTCGCGTGCACTATCGAACACGGCGACATTACCGTCACGCCAACTGCGAATGGCTTTGCGATGCGATGCCAGCGACCGTGATGACGTCGTTGGCGTGTGGTGGGCCCCTGGGCTAGAATGGCACGGAACGAATACGAAGGCCTGCGGGAGGGGAGCGCAATGTCCGAAACCGGTCTGCTGCCGGCATATCTGATCGTCGGTACCGACGGAGTCAAGCGCGATCACGCCGTCTCGCGTATGAAAGCGCGTCTGGAAAAGACGGGCATGGTCGAGTTCAACCTCGACGAGCGCGACATGACCAAAGACCCCGATATCGAGTCCATTATCGGATCGCTTAACACCTTTCCGATGGGCAGCGAGTTTCGCTTGGTAATCCTTGATGGCTGCTCAAAGCTCGCCAAGGCGGTCTCGGAGCCGCTTGTCGACTATCTGACGAGTCCCAGCCCCACGACGGTTTGCCTCATCATCGCGGACTCGCTTGCCAAGAACACGCGCCTGTATAAGGCGATCGCCAAGATCGACAAGAAGGCCGTGATCGATTGCTCCGGCACCAAGCGCTGGGAGCTTCCGCGCCGCGTGCAGCAGATGGCGACGCAGCACGGCAAGTCGATCTCGACGGCGGCCGCCGAGGAGCTCGTCTCGCGTTCGGGTGAAAACACGCGCATGCTCGATAACGACTTGGCTAAGCTTGCCCAGATGGTCGAGGTGCCCCAGATTGAGCTTGCCGACGTTGAGCGCTGGATTGTACGTACGGCCGAGGTTCAACCCTGGGACTTTCTCAATGCGGTCTCGGCCCGTGACATGCGCCGTTCGCTCGAGCTCTTCAATTTACTGCCCGCCAAGAGCTACGTGTGGACTTACACGTTGCTGTGCGGCCGCATCCGCGAGCTTATCGTCGCCAAGGCGCTCGATGCGCGCGGACAGAGTCGTGAGCTGGCCGCAACGCTCAAGCTCCAGTCCTGGCAGGTCAAGAATCACCTGACCTGGGCACGTCGCTTTTCGATGGCAGAGCTCGTCGCGGCGCTCGAGGGTGCCGTTGATGTGGAGCTCGCGCTCAAGGGTTCGGCCGATTCTCAGACCGCGCTTTTGCTCTGGATTACGAACATCTTGAGAAAATCGTGATGATACCTGCCTATTTGACAAATTCGTTCTATCCCTTTGAGGGGGAGCGTGCTATAGTAGGCGCTTGCATGACCTCACCGTGTCTCAGAGGTGTCATACATTTTTTGCAAGGAACTCGAAAGGAACTCCAGAAGTGGCAAACATCAAGTCTCAGAAGAAGCGTATCCGCACCAATGAGGCAGCTCGCATGCGTAACAAGGCTGTCAAGTCCGAGCTCAAGACGCTGACCAAGCACGTCCAGTCCGCCGTCGCCGAGGGCGACGCTGAGAAGGCCCAGGCTGCCCTCAAGACCGTCACCAAGCGTCTCGAAATGGCTGCCGCCAAGCATGTTATCCACAAGAATCAGGCTTCCAACCGCAAGTCCGGTCTTGCCAAGCTCGTGAACAGCATCAACGCCTAAGTTGTAAATTTCACACCAAACAGATTACGCGCATAAATGGAGCCTGTTTTATGGAACAGGCTCCATTTTTTGTACCGCTCGGGTAAGATAGTCTGCATGAATACTTCAATTGACATTTCCCACATCCGCAACTTCTCAATCGTTGCGCACATCGACCATGGCAAGTCCACGATCAGTGACCGTATCCTCGAACTCACCCATACAGTCGACGAACGCGACATGGAGTCGCAGCTGCTCGACACCATGGATATCGAGCGCGAGCGCGGCATCACAATCAAGTCCAATGCCGTTCGCGTGTCCTATGACGCCGACGATGGCGAGACGTATCAGTTCAATCTGATCGATACGCCGGGCCACGTGGACTTTACCTATGAGGTCTCGCGCTCGCTGGCAGCCTGTGAGGGCGCGGTGCTCGTTGTCGACGCCACGCAGGGCGTTGAGGCGCAGACCGTCTCCAACGCGACGCTCGCCATGAACGCCAATCTGGACATTGTGCCGGCCATCAACAAGATCGACCTGCCCTCGGCTCATCCCGACGAGGTTAAGACCGAGATCGAGGATGACCTGGCGATCCCTGCCGATGATGCCGTGTGCGTCTCGGGCAAGACCGGCGAGGGCATCCACGATCTGCTGGAGTCCATTGTCTTTCTGATCTCTCCGCCCAAGGGCGATGCAAACGCTCCGCTCAAAGCGCTCATTCTGGATTCGTACTTTGACGAGTATCGCGGTGTGGTGGCCACGGTGCGCGTCTTCGATGGTTCCATCAAAAAGGGCGATACGCTGCGTATGATGCAGGCCGAGGGTGACTTTTTGGTCGACGGCGTGGGCGTCAAGCGTCCTGCCGAGACCCCGGTCGATGCTCTGACGGTCGGCGAGGTGGGCTACGTAGTCACGGGCCTGAAGGACCCCGAGGCCGTTCGCGTGGGCGACACCCTTACCTGGGCGTCGAACCCCTGCCCCGAGCCGCTTCCGGGCTACCGCGAGGCCAAGCCCATGGTCTATACGGGCCTGTTCCCGATCGATAACAAGGATTACGAGAACCTGCGCGACGCACTCGATAAGCTCCACGTTAACGACCCGTCGTTGGTGTGGGAGCCCGAGACGTCCGTGGCGCTCGGCTTTGGCTTCCGCTGCGGTTTCCTTGGACTGCTTCACCTGGAAATTATTCAGGAGCGCCTGGAGCGTGAGTACAATCTGGATCTCGTGACGACCGCACCGAGCGTTATCTATAAGGTTCACAAAACCGACGGAACCGTCATTGACCTGACCAACCCGTCGAATCTGCCGGATCCGTCCGAGATTGATTATATGGAAGAACCTATGGTTAAGGCTACGATTATGGTACCTAAAGACTATGTCGGCAATGTAATGGAATTATGTCAGGAAAGACGCGGAATATATAAGGATATGACGTATATGGACGCGTCAAGAGCGGAGATATTCTATGAACTTCCGCTTAATGAGATTATTTACGATTTCTTCGATGTACTGAAATCCAGAAGCCGCGGCTATGCGTCCTTCGATTACGAGCTCAACGGCTATGCCCGCAGCGAATTGGTGAAGCTGGATATCCTGCTGAACGGCGACCCGTGCGACGCGCTCTCCATGATCGTGCACCGCGACCGGGCGTATGCGCGCGGCCGCTCCATCGCGGAAAAGCTGAAGGACGTGATTCCGCGCCAACTCTTCGAAATCCCCATTCAGGCGGCTATCGGCGGCAAGATCCGCCACCTTGAGCTCCGGCAGGCCGTGCTGCCGTTCCCCGAAAAAGTCGCCGGGGCCGCGCTGCTTGAGGTCCTCTTCCGCTATTTTGAAGCCGTCATTGGTGCTGCACAGCACCCGCAGGCGCTCCTTGGTTTCGGGGTTATCGGTATCGGAAAGGAGGATGCAGTGGGACTGCACCTGGCCCCGGCCCACCCGGCCGCGCAGCTGGTGGAGCTGAGAAAGTCCGAACCGCTCGGCATTTTCAATCATCATAATCACGGCATTGGGGACATCCACGCCGACTTCCACCACGGTGGTGGCCACCAGCAGCTGGATCTCCCCGGCGGCAAATTCCGCCATGACCTTTTCCTTTTGGGCGGGGCGCATTTTGCCGTGGAGCAGGCCGACCCGATACTGCCCAAAGGCGCCGTGGGCCAGCTCTTCGGCGTATTCCACGGCGGATTTGAGATGGGCGGCGGCCGCTTCTTCCTCCTCGCTTTGCACGGCGGGGCAGATGAGATACGCCTGATAACCTGCATCGAGGTGGCGGCGGATATAGCCGAAGGCCCGCTCCCGGATCTCGCTATTGATGAGGTAGGTGCGCACCGGCTGGCGGCCGGCGGGCAGCTCATCGATGATGGAGAGCTCCAGATCGCCGTAGACGATCATAGCCAGGGTGCGGGGAATGGGGGTGGCGGACATGACCAGGACATGGGTATCCTGGCCCTTTTGCCGCAGGGCAGTCCGCTGCTGCACCCCAAACCGGTGCTGCTCATCGGTGACGACCAGCCCCAGCCGGGAAAATTCGGTATCGGCGGTGAGGATGGCGTGGGTACCGATGCAGAGATTGAGTTCCCCGGCGGCGAGGGCGGCTTTGAGGGTCTCCTTCTTTTTGACGGAAAGGGAGCCGGTGAGGAGGGCCACCCGCATACCAAGGCGCTCCAGGAGAGGGGCGAGATTGTGGTAATGCTGCTGGGCCAGTATCTCGGTGGGGGCCATCAGGGCGCTTTGGGCGCCATTGAGGAAGGCGAAATAGCAGCAGGCCGCTGCCACCGCCGTTTTGCCGCTGCCGACATCCCCCTGCACCAGGCGGTTCATAGGGGTGCCGCTGCACATATCGCCGATGGCTTCGGCAATGGCGCGCTGCTGGGCACCGGTCAGCTGATAAGGCAGGGCCTGATAGTAGGCGGTAAGGGGGTGCGGCTGCATGGGGGCGATATGCCGCAACGCCCGGCCCTGGCGCATCCGGGCAAAGCAAATGGTAAGGCAGAGCAGTTCATCAAAGACCATGCGGCTGCGGCCGGTTTCGATCGCCGCCCAATCGCGCGGGAAGTGGACGGCATGGAGGGCTTCCGAGTAGCTCATCAAGCCGTACTGCCGCGGCAGGCCGCTGCCTGCCAAGGGATCCGGGAGCTGCTCCACCCGGTGAAGGGCTTCGGCGACCTGGCGGCTGACCATCTTATTGCTGAGGCCCTGGGTGAGCGGATAGACCGGCAGCAGGGTGCCGGCTTCCTCCGGGCGGAATACCTGCGGGGAGTCCATCTGCCGGGCGTAAAAGCCGCCGGTAAGGGTACCGTAAAAGAGGTATTCCTCTCCCTCGCGCAGGGAATCGACGGTGTATTTGGCATTGAAAAAGGTGATGTGGAGGGTGACGGGGCCATCCACGGCGGTGAGGCGAAAAACGGAAAGCCCCCGGCGGATGCGCTGCTCCCGGCCCTTGGCGGCCAGCAGCGCCCGGACGGCGCACTTCTGCCCCGGAATGGCTTCCGCCAGCGGGGTGGGATGGGTGAGATCGACATAGCGGCGGGGGATGTGGTAGAGGAGGTCCTCCACGGTATCCACGCCGAGCTTATGGTAAAGCTGGGCGCGGCTCTCCCCTACCCCTTTAAGGTAGCGGATATCGCTTTGCAGTTCCAGCGGCACAGGGCGGCCTCCTTTCCGGGGAGTACTTGGGTATGAGTTTATTATACCCGGCGGCGGTTAAAAAAGGAAGCCCCCGTAGGGGGGCAGGGTGATCAGGAGGCAACGCCGAAGCGGCCGGTCCACACCAGGATATTGATGGTGAGCACAAAGAGCAGAATGGCGGTGCCGATGAAGATGAGCGCGATGCCGACCTTTTTGAGGGCTTCGCCCTCGTCACCGCGCTTAGAAGCGACGCGGGCCATGATGCCGCCGATGAGCAGAACGCCCAGACCGATCCAGAAAAGCATAAACATATCCTCCCAAAATTAACGCTGAAAGTATTATAACGAAAGCGCGGGAGAAATGCAATGCGGGGCGGGGAAATGTTATAGCCCATTGCGGGGAAAAGATGGGAAAGAGATGGAAAGTATAGTGATAAAATGCTTGACAAGCCGGGGGGAGGCCATTATAATATATCTGTTGCCATGCGGCAATATGAACCATTAGCTCAGTCGGCAGAGCATTTGACTTTTAATCAAAGGGCCCGGGGTTCGAATCCCCGATGGTTCACCAAAAGAAAAAGACGCCCAAAGGCGTCTTTTTCTTTTGGTGAACCTTTACCTTATCACAGCAAAAGCTCCCCCGCGGGGGAGCTTTTTGGGTGGGGCGGATGATTTTATTTTTTGCGGGAGAGGACGGCCATGCCAAGGGCGGAGATAGCCATGAGGGCCACGGCCGCGGCGACCATATCATTGGCGCCGGTGGTGGGGTTCTTCTCGGGCTCGGTCTTGGGGGTGTCCCCGGCGGGGGTGATGATGACGATTTGAGTGGGGGCAGCCTTGATTACGGTAGCGTCCTCAAGAGCACCATCACTGGTTGCTGCTTTATTCGGGTTAGTGATTGTAAGTTTATTATCCTGAGAAGTAATCTTCTCATTGGGCAATTCAGCCTGATTCCATACAAGATAAGGTGCCTTAATAATGTTATCGCTGATTGTCACATCGGCATCCAGTCCGCTATAAAAACGGAACGCATTGCCGGTATTGACATCAATCTTATTGTTGGTGATGATAAACTCTCTGCCCGTGGTAAGCTGAATGGCTGCGCCATAGGTCTGATCATTCTCGGTGTATCCGGTCAAGTTGGTGATGGTGTTGCCGGTGATGGAAACAGTTGCAGTAGAACCCGCCTGGACATTTACGCCACGCCGATAGCCGGAAATGTTATTCCCGGAAAGCACTACATTACTCATTGTGCCCCCGTTAGGGCCCTGCACAAATATCGCATAATCACTAGCTACTTCGCCAGTAAAAGTGCAATTTTCCGCTTTCAGAGTAGCGTTCTCTCTGTTATGGGGCATTCTAAGGTCCGCTTTGAAAGTGCAATTAGTAAAAGTAAGGCTTCCGGGGTTACTATCGTTTCTCATGGTATCTTCAAAGGTGATGTTTGCAAATACCACTTCATTTGCGTTTACGCTTACACGGTATTTATCATTTGTTTTGCTGATAGTAGCATTGTTATGGCCAGTAACGGTAACTTTACTTACAGTAACAGCAGGCGTAAAGTAACCGCCAGTAAAGATACATTCTCCTGCGCCATTGTTACCTGCAACACCAGCGCCATTGCCAACAGGAACCGTGCCATAGATGTCCCACACTATGGATTCTACTGTGCCCAAATTGTTTGCACCGAAGGTATTTCCTTCGGTTACAACGCCTTTGCTCTCACGCCAAGCCTTTGCGGCGGCAGTAAGGGTATCAAAATGCTTGAGGGTCGTACCGTCCGCTTCAGTTATCCCCTCAATGGTACAGTAATTGGCATCATCCGCCATTGCCACGACCGGCAGCATGACGGCCAGCATGAGCAGCGCCAGCACAACACTTAAAAGCTTTTTCATTTGAACAAACCTCTCTTCTTTTTTATTTTTCCCGCAGGCGGGGTTGTGTTTGCTCCGCAAACACAAAATATCCCCATGGGGATATGATTGGTATAAACAGGATAGCACGGCGGGGCGGGGGTGTCAATTGGCGCAGGAAACAATTGGTTGGGTGCACAAATTTCTCTCCCCTTTTTGTGCAATATTTTGCCCCGGCGGGGCTGTTGTAAATTCCACCCAAAGCAGATATAATGAGGCTGAACACATTTTAACAGATAGGAGGCACGGCAATGAAGGTTTTGATCCTGAACGGCAGCCCCCGTGTGGGCGGCAATACCACTGTGGCGGTGGAGGAGATGGAAAGGATCTTCCGGGAGGAAGGCGTGGAGGTGGAAACGGTGCAGGTGGGCGCGCGGGATATCAGGGGGTGCATTGCCTGCGGCAGATGCGTCGAGACCGGCCGGTGCGTCTTTGATGACATCGTAAACGAGCTGGCGCCCAAGCTGGAGGCGGCGGACGGCCTGGTGGTGGCCAGCCCCGTCTACTACGCCAGCGCCAATGCCACGCTGGTGGCCTGCCTGACCCGGCTTTTTTACAGCAGCCACTTTGATAAATCCATGAAGGTAGGGGCCAGTGTGGTGTGCGCGCGGCGCGGCGGGTGCAGCGCGACCTTTGATGAGCTGAACAAATTTTTTACCATAGCGGGGATGCCGGTCGCTTCCAGCCAATACTGGAACAGCATCCACGGGCGGGCGCCCGGCGAAGCTGAGCAGGACGAGGAAGGCCGGCAGACCATGCGCACGCTGGCCCGCAATATGACCTTCTTGATGCGCAGCATCGCGCTGGGCCGGGAGAAATACGGCCTGCCCCAGCGGGAAGCGCCCATCCGCACCAATTTCATCAAATAAGCGCAGCAAAAAAGGCCGCCCGACTGGGGCGGTCTTTTGGTTTGCGGGGTTTGCTTACTCCTGCCCGGCGGCGGGGGTCTCCGGCTCGGCGGCAGGCTCTTCGGTCTCTTCGGCGGTGACATCCTCGGAGCAGGTGGGTTCTTCCTCCAGCTCCACCTCGGCGGCAGGGAAATTTTCGCCATGGATGGCGCTCCAGGCTTCGCCGGCGGCTCCCTTCACCTTCTCGATGAACTCGGGGGCTTTTTCCTGCACGGCCCCGATGGCGGCAGCGGCCTTTTCCCGGACCTCTGGGGCCTTCTCCCGCACCTTGGCGGCGGTTTCCGCGTACACCTCGCGGGCGGCTTCCTTAACGCCGTAGACGGTATCATTGGCATCCACGGCGCCATCGCCGTTCAGATCCGCGTTCGCGTTCTTCTTTTCGTTGTACTTCTGCGCTACCTTAATGGCAGCATAGGCGGTGCCGGCGGCAACACCCAGGCCCAGCAGATTTTTCAGAAATCCCATAATACGACCTCCTAAAATGAATTTTTTATGGTGATACGGGCGGCGGGCGGAAAAGGGAGGGGATGGCAAGGCTGCACCCGAAGGAAGGCTCGCGCCCGGCGCAAGACGGGCTTATGCCTTTCGAGGGGGCAACGCAGCCAGCACCCGCTTTTGCGTTCGCCGCCTGGGTTGTCTTTTTATCAAAAGCCCAATTTGGTAAAGACCCACGGCCACAGGAAGGTACCGAACAGGCCCATGAGGCCGTAGCGCAGGGTGTGGCACCACATCATATCGGGCAGCAGGGCCTTAAGGCCGATGCGGATGGCCATGATAAGTGCAAAGCCCAAAATGAGCCGCAGCGCCCCGCCGAAGAAGCCACTGGCGGAGCGGAACTCCACCAGGCCGTCCTCCAGCCACATGCCCAATACAGCGCCCACGCCCATCGCCAGGGTTTTTACGCTGTCGCCGGAGGGGCTGACCAGCAGCATCAGGCCGGAAAGCAGCACAGCGGCGGCCATCAGCAGCAGGCGGTGCTGATAAAAGCGGCGGAACAGCAGCCCGCACACCCAGGCGCACAGCAGGCCCAGCACCGCGCCCACAATGGTATCGGTGGGGTAATGGACGCCGAGATAGACCCGGGAGAGCATGACCAGCAGGATGACCGCGATGCCGCAGACTTTGATCCCGAGCTTGCGGCCATTGATAAGGCTGCCGTAGATGCTGCCGGCGGTTTGGCTGTGGCCGCTGGGGAAGGACCAGGAGGAAGAAAGGTGCTCAGTATCCACCAGCAGGCCCTTTACCTTGACATAGCGCAGGTCGCTGAACTCGTCATTCAAAAACGGGCGGGGACGGCAGATGATATCCTTGAGCAGGCCGTTGAGGCTCATGGCAGTGTAAAGGGAGAACAGGAGATATTCGCCGATCCGCTTATCCCAGCACCAGTACACGGCAATGAGCAGCAGAATAGCGAAGGTCTCCTCGCCCAGGAAGGTGAACACCAGCATGATCTTATCCATCATGGCGCCGCTTAGCTGCTGGATGACGGCCATCACAGCGTGATCGAAGGGCTGGCAGAGCTGCAAAAGGGTGGCCATAGAAGAACTCCTTTCGGTCGCTTTGATTTTTGTAAAAGACGGCAGACTGTGGGTAAGTCTGCCGCCGGGGGTGCGTGATTTTACAGAATGACCTCGCCGTAGACTTCACCGGAGCAGCCGGCAGCATTGGCTTCATCGGTATCCAGGTGGCAGGCGGTGCCGGCCGTGGGGGAAACACGGCAGATGACATCATCGAACACCAGACTGCGGTCATCGGAATCAATTTTCAGCCGGACGATCTGCTTATCCTTAACGCCGAACTTCTCGCCATCCTCCGGGGTGAAGTGGATGTGGCGCTTGGCGACGATAACGCCTTCCTTCAGTTCGATCTCGCCCTTGGGGCCAACCAGACGGCAGCCGGGGGTACCGGCCAGGTCACCGGATTCCCGCACGAAGGGGGCGATGCCGATGGAACGGGCGTCGGTCATGGAAAGCTCGACCTGGGTCTGCTTGCGGACGGGGCCGAGAACCGAAATCATTCCCATGGACTTTTTGGGGCCGATGACCTCGACTTTTTCATTGGTGGCAAACTGGCCGGGCTGGGAAAGCGCTTTTTTGAAGGTCAGCTCGAAGCCCTCGCCGAACAGGGTCTCCAGATCCTGCTGGGAAAGGTGCAGATGACGGGCGGAAGTTTCTATTAATACTTTTGCCATAGGGGGATGCCTCCTTATTGTCGCATACTTTTTTGTCCATAATATTATAACACCCATGTTCTATTTTGCAAAGAGTCTAATTATCTGATATAATAGGTTTATCGAAAAATTTACAAAAGGAGGCGACACCCATGATGGACTGGGAAAGCCTGAGAGATACCGCGCTGCACTGCACCGCCTGCAAGCTGTGCCAAGGCCGGAACCATGTAGTCTTTGGGGTGGGCAACCCCAAGGCAGAGATCATGTTCATCGGGGAGGGGCCGGGCCAGCACGAGGACGAGCAGGGAGAGCCCTTTGTGGGGCGCAGCGGCCAGCTGATGGATAAAATGCTGCACTACATCGACCTGGACCGCAGCCGCAATATCTACATAGCCAATATAGTAAAGTGCCGCCCGCCGCAGAACCGCGACCCGGAGCAGGAGGAGATCGCCGCCTGCATGGGCTACCTGCGCAACCAGGTGGCGCTCATCCGGCCCAAGATCATTGTGTGCGTGGGGCGCATTGCCGCCATGACGCTGATCCAGCCGGATTACAAGGTAACACGCCAGCATGGCGAGTGGATCCAGAAAAACGGGGTGTGGATGATGGGGACCTTCCACCCGGCGGCGCTGCTGCGCAACCCCTACAATACCAAAAACGGCTTCGCGGATTTTCTCTCGCTGCGGGAGAAAATACAGGAGCTGGGGATAAAGATATGATTTTTGTACCGGGAGGGCCTGCGGGCCCTCTTTTTTTGTGGCTTTCGCACGGGTGAGTGGCGGGGACAGGCGGCCCGCAGGAACCTGGGGCAACATCCACCGGGGCGGCATAGAATGGCACCAGCGGGCGCGAACGCCATACCCCGCCGAAAGGAGCCTTTTCATGGAAAAAACGATCCCCTGCCGCTGGTTTATGGGGTGCAATTCCCAAAACGGGTTTTATTCGCTGTTCGGACAGTTCACCCGGCCGGAGGAGGGCTGGCGCTGCATCCTTATTAAGGGCGGGCCGGGCACCGGCAAATCCACCCTGATGAAGCGGGTAATAAAGCTGGCCCTGCAGCGCGGCCAGCCGGTGGAGGAGATCCACTGTTCCTCCGATGCCGCCAGCCTGGATGGGGTCATTCTGCCGCGGCAAAGGACGGTACTGCTGGATGCCACCCCGCCCCACGCGCTGGAGCCGCAGTTCCCAGGGGCGGTGGAGCAGCCGTTTTCCCTGTGTGGGTGCTGGGATGAGGAGCTTCTATTCACCCGGCGGGAGGAGATCGTCCGGCTGGGGCGGGAGATCAGCGGGCTGCACTGGCAGGCGGTACGGTATCTTTCCGGGGCGGGGGCCCTGCTGGGGGAGGTGCGCCGGCTGGCGGCGGAGACCCTAAACTGGGAAAAAATCGAGCACTATGTGCAGCGGTTGGCTGCCCGGGAGCTGCCTGACCGGGGCAAACCGGGCAGCGAGGCGCTGCGGCTGCTCTCCGCGGTGACCGACCGGGGCACCATTTTGTTTCATGAAACAATTTCGACGCTGTGCGAGCGAATTATCTGCCTGGAGGACCCCTGCGGGGCGGTAGCCGCGGCACTGCTGCCCCGGCTACGGGATGAAGCAGTGGCACGGGGGTACCATGTCATCAGCTGCCCCTGTCCCCTCTCCCCCGAAAAGCTGGATCATCTGCTGATCCCGGAAGCGGGGCTGGCCTTTGTGACCAGCAACAGCCTGCACCGGGTACCGCTGGCGGGCCGGGCCATCCACGCTCAGCGTTTTACCGATGATAGCAGCGCCATAAAATCCCGGCGGGTACGCATCCGCTTTTTGCAAAAGACAGCCGCGACACTGCTGCGGCAGGCGGAGCTGGCCATTGCCGAGGCGCACCGGCGGCACGATGAGCTGGAACAGTACTACATCGAGGCAACGAATTTTGCCGAAGTGGACCGCCTGGCGGAGGGCCTGCTGAAAAAGCTGGCGGCGGAAATGTAGCTTGTGCCGGGAGCGGGGCGGGCCACAGGCCCGGCGGCGCAGCCGCCGACACGGGCTTTGCCCGTGTGCCCGCCTTCGGCGGGCGGCCTGCGGCCCGCCTCCCCTGCCCCCTGCGCAAACCAAAAAAAGCAGGAGCCTGCCCTCAACGGCAGACTCCTGTTTTATTCCGTTACTTATCACTGAAGCAGTCCCTCAGCCGTTCCGTAAAGCTCTTGCGTTTCTGGTAGTTCTTGTCGCTCAGCGCCGCGTCAAATTCCCGCAGCTTATCCTTCTGGGCCTTGGTCATGCTCTTGGGCACTTCCACCACCACACGCACATACTGGTCGCCGCGGCCGCGGCCGCGGCCGTTCAGGGCGGGTACACCCTTATCCCGCAGGCGGAATACCGTCCCGCTTTGGGTGCCCTCCGGCACATGGTAGCTCACTTTGCCATCCACGGTGGGGACTACAATGTCATCACCCATAGCCGCCTGGGCAAAGGTAATGGGGATCTCGCACCAGATATCATAGCCATCACGCTCAAAGAGCGGATCGGGCCGGACGCTGACTGTCACACGCAGATCACCGGCGGGGCCGCCATTGCGGCCGCTGTCGCCCTGGCCGCGCACCGCTACGGTCTGGCCGTCATCAATGCCGGCAGGGATATTGACGGTCACGGTCTTGCTGACCTTGACACGGCCCTTGCCGCCGCACTTGGGGCAGGGCTCCTTGATGATGCGACCCCGTCCGCCGCAGCGGGCGCAGGGCTGCTGCATCTGCATTACGCCGATGGCGGTCTGACGCCGCACAGTCACCTGGCCGGTGCCGTGGCAATCGGGGCAGGTTTCGGGGCTGGTACCCTTCTTGGCGCCGCTGCCGCCGCATTCACTGCAGTTTTCCAGGCGGGAGACCTTAATATCCCTGGTGCAGCCCTTTACCGCCTCCATAAAGGAGATGGTAACCTGCGCTTCCCGGTGCTCGCCGCGGATGGGCCCATTGGGGTCCCTTACCCGGCCGCTGCCAAAGCCGCCAAAGCCGCCTCCGCCGAAGATATCTCCGAACAGGTCGCCCAAATCGCCAAAGCCACCGAAGCCGCCGCCAAAACCGCCTGCTCCACCGGTCGCACCGCCGCCATAGCTGGGGTCCACTCCGGCAAAGCCGAACTGATCATACCGCTGGCGCTTCTCCTTATCGGAGAGCACCTCGTACGCCTCGTTGACCTCCTTGAACTTAGCCTCGGCTTCCTTATCGCCGGGGTTCAGGTCAGGATGGTATTTCTTTGCCAGCTGGCGAAAGGCCTTTTTTATTTCATCTTCACTGGCGCCCTTTTGCAGGCCCAGCACCTCATAGTAATCTCTTTTCTCTGCCATTCATCTCACCCTTTATTACAGGATCATGCAGAGAAAATGGTTTTATCCTCTGCAAGCAGGACAGCGCAGCGGCAAAACTGCCTCTGCGCGCCCCATTACAATTTGTTTTTCGGTTAGTTATCGTCTACCTCACGGTAATCGGCGTCTACCACGCCGTCATCGGGAGCAGCACCCGCACCGGCCGCACCGCCCATATCGGGGCCGGCGGCACTGGAAGCGCCGGCATTGGACTGATATACCTTACCGAAGACCTCCATGGAAACCTTGGCCAGGTCATCGGTGGCCGCCTTGATCATTTCGTCATCGGTGCCCTTCAGCGCTTCCTTTACGGCATCGGTCTTTTTCTCGATGGTGGCCTTATCCTCAGCGGAGATCTTATCGCCCAAATCCTTTACGGTCTTCTCGGTCTGGTACACGATCTGATCGGCGTTATTGCGGGTATCAATGGCCTCACGGCGCTTCTTATCCTCAGCAGCGTACTGCTCGGCTTCCTTCACGGCACGCTCCACATCGTCCTTGTTCATATTGGTGGAGGAGGTGATGGTGATGCCGGTCTCCTTGCCGGAGCCCAGATCCTTGGCAGATACATGGACAATGCCGTTGGCATCAATATCGAAGGTCACTTCGATTTGCGGAACGCCGCGGGGAGCGGCGGGGATGCCGGTGAGCTGGAAGTTGCCAAGAGTCTTATTATCGGCAGCCATTTCACGCTCGCCCTGCAGTACATGGACCTCAACGGTGGTCTGGCCATCGGCAGGGGTGGTGAAGATCTGCGTCTTCTTGGTGGGGATGGTGGTATTGCGCTCGATGACCTTGGTCATGACGCCGCCCAGGGTCTCCACACCCAGGGACAGAGGAGTAACATCCAGCAGCAGCAGGCCCTTGACATCGCCGGTGAGAACACCGCCCTGCAGGGCAGCGCCCAGGGCCACACACTCATCGGGGTTGATCCCCTTGAAGGGCTCCTTGCCCATGAAGCTCTTGACAGCTTCCTGGACAGCGGGGATACGGGTGGAGCCGCCTACCAGCAGCACCTTGCCGATATCGGAGGGCTTGAGGCCCGCATCGGAAAGGGCATTGCGTACCGGGCCCATGGTGGCTTCCACCAGATCGGCGGTCAGCTCATTGAACTTGGCGCGGGTGATGGTCATATCAAAGTGCTTGGGGCCGGTGGCATCCGCGGTGATGAAGGGCAGGTTCACATTGGTCTGGGTCATGCCGGAAAGGTCGCATTTCGCCTTCTCGGCAGCCTCCTTCAGACGCTGGTGCGCCATCTTATCCTTGCGCAGGTCGATGCCGTTGGTCTTCTGGAAGTCATCGGCCATGTAGTTGAGCAGGCGCTCATCAAAGTCATCGCCGCCCAGATGGTTGTTACCGGCGGTAGCCAGTACCTCCTGTACGCCGTCGCCCATTTCGATGATGGAAACATCGAAGGTGCCGCCGCCCAGGTCGTAGACCATGATCTTCTGGTCGGCTTCCTTATCGATGCCGTAGGCCAGAGAAGCAGCGGTCGGCTCGTTGATGATACGCTTGACGTTCAGGCCGGCAATGGTGCCTGCGTCCTTGGTGGCCTGACGCTGGCTGTCGTTGAAGTAGGCGGGGACGGTGATGACCGCCTCGGTGACCTTTTCGCCCAGATAGCCCTCGGCATCGGTCTTCAGCTTCTGCAGGATCATAGCGGAAATTTCCTGAGGGGTGTACTGCTTGCCATCGATGTTCACCTTGTAATCGGTGCCCATGTGACGCTTGATGGAAGAGATGGTCTTTTCGGGGTTGGTGATAGCCTGGCGCTTGGCCACCTGGCCTACCAGACGCTCATTGTCTTTGAATGCTACAACAGAAGGGGTCGTGCGGGCGCCCTCGCTATTGGGGATGACGACGGCTTCGCCGCCTTCCATAACTGCTACGCAGGAATTGGTGGTACCAAGGTCGATGCCGATGATCTTACTCATAATCTATTCCTCCTAAAAACTACTGTGAATTGGTTTGATTTATGTGAATTTGAATTGCTGACTTAATTTAATTGGCCTGCTGCACCATGGCGTGCCGCAGGATGCGGTCTCCGCGGCGGTAGCCGCTCTGGAAGACCTGCGCCACCACATTTTTGCCGAGGGATTCATCCTCGATGTGCATGACGGCATTGTGCAGGTTGGGGTCGAAGGGCTCTCCGGCTTTTCCGAAGGTCTCCACGCCCATCTTCTTGAGATATTCCTCGAAGCCCGTCTGGATCATCTTGATGCCGGTGAGATAATTTTCATCGGCACAGGGGGTATCCAGCGCCCGCTGGAGGTTATCCAGCAGCGGCAGCAGCTCCTTTAGGGTATTCGCTACTGCATCGGGATAGACATTTTCGCGTTCCTTTTGGGTGCGGCGGCGGTAGTTATCGTACTCGGCCATCAGGCGCAGGTATCGATCCTCCAGCTCCTTTTTTTCGGCCTCGCACTTTTCCAGCGCTTCCGCTTCCCGGCTCTTTTTCTTTTTGCCCTTTTTCTGCTCCGGGGCGGCTTCCTCGGCGGGCTCGGCGGCTTCAACAGCTTCGGCCGTTTCCTCCGTCATCAGCTCTTCCTCGGGGGTGGTGTTTTTGTTTTCCTGATCCACAGGGTCTCTCTCCTTTCGCGGTTTACAGACCGTTATTCAGTGTATCGCTCAGCATCCGGCTCAGCATCCCGGCAAAGTACTCCACATGGGGGATGAGCCGGGCGTAATCCATGCGGACGGGACCAACCAGCCCCAGGGCGCCGATGGAATCCTCACCGATGCGGTAACGGGCAACGATCATGGAGGAATTCTCCATTTCGGGGCGGGCATTTTCCCGCCCCACGCTGACAAACAGGTCATTTTCCCGGCTGCCAATGATCCGCAGCATTTCCTCGCGGGAATCTAGCAGGCGGTACAGCCGGTCGGCCACATTTCTCAATTCGGGGTGTTCCAGCAGATTCCCCGTGCCGCTGCGGTACAGGGCACCTTCGCAGGCTTCCCGGCACAGCTCGTAAATGGCGGCCAGAAGCGGCGCAAAGATATCGGTGTGCTCACCCAGGGTAAAGGCCATCGAATTGATGTACTGGGCGGTGATCTCATTGAGGCTGCGCCCGGCCAGGCGGCCATTGGCGAAGCTCTGGAAGAAGTCCACCACATTGGGGGTCAGATTGAAATTGACCCGGCAGACCTTATTTTTCACCATGCCATTGCTGCACAGCAGCAGGATGACGACGGTATGCGCCGTGGCCGGAATGATCTCAATGCGCTTGACAAAGAGGCTCTGGCGGGAGATGGTGGTGGAAATGGCAAAGCAGCCGGTTTCCTTGGCCAGCATCCGGGTGGCGCCTTCCAGCACGCGGTCGGGGTCGGGGTCGCAGTAATTGAACAGGGCGTCAATCTCGCCGCGGGCGGCGTCCTCCAGCGGCTGCGGCTTCATCAGGTGATCGAGGTAGTAACGCAAACCGCGGTGAGTGGGGATGCGTCCGGCGGAGGTATGGGGCTGCTCGATGTAGCCCTGCTCGCTGAGGTAGGCCAGGTCATTGCGGACGGTAGCGGAGGAGACAGTCTCCTCCAGCATGGCGGCGATCATCTTGGAGCCGATGGGCTCGCCGGTGCGGATGTAGCTTTCCACCACGCAGGTAAGGATCCTGCTTTTTCTGGGATCCAGCTCCATATTGCTCCCTCCTTTTTAGCACTCACTCACTTCGAGTGCTAACGATTATTATTGTACTCACTTTTTCGCGGTTGTCAATAGGGTTCACAAATAATTTACAACTATTTTTCGCAGTCACCGTTGCAGAGTGCTAAGCGCATGCTATAATGAGAAAAAGCTGCCCGGCGGGCTTCCCGCGCGGGTTTAGCGTACATGGGTGCGCGTATGCACACGCACGAAGGAGCCAATAAAGTATAACCGATGAGCCGGGACGAGTGGAGAAAGGCGGGGCGCAGCCCGGAGCCTGCACTTACTTGCTAAAGGAGAGAATGCAAACCATGTTCCAAAACAAATGGTTTTATCTGTTCTGCATATCCATGCTGCCTATTGTGGAGCTGCGGGGCGGCATCCCGGCCGGGGCTGCCATGGGGCTGTCCTTTTGGCAGGTGTACCTCACCTGCGTACTGGGCAACCTGCTGCCGGTACCGTTCCTTATCTTATTTGCAAAAAAGATACTGGAGTTTCTCTCCACCCTGCCCCGTATCGGCGGGTTCTTCCAGAAAATCATCCGCCGGGCGGACCAAAAAGCGGCCGAGATCGGTCATTACGAAAAATGGGGGCTGTTCCTCTTTGTAGCCATTCCGCTGCCGGGCACCGGCGCCTGGACCGGTTCACTGGTGGCGGCGGTGCTGCGGATGCGTATCTGGCAGGCGTTCCTGGTCATCACGGTCGGGGTACTGGTCAGCGGATTCATCACCGGCGGGATCGCCTATGGGCTGTTCACCGCGCTGGCATAATACAATAATATATATAAACGGAGAAGACCCCCTGCTTTCGCAGAGGGCCTTTTCCGTTTAGAGAGAAAATGAAAGAAGAATAAAGAGGAAGGCTGATTTATTCCGCCATGCCTTCACGGATGATCGCTTCGGCCTGGGCTGCTTCCGCTTTGGAAAGCTGCGGGGTGCCCAGCAGGGGATACTCGATCCCCAGGCTATCGTACTTTACCTTACCCATGGAATGGTAAGGCAGCACCTCCAGCTTTTCCATATTGGTCAGCGTCTTCAGGTAGCGCCCAAGGGCCAGCAGTTCCTCCCGCTGGAAGGTGATACCCGGCACAACGACATGACGGATCCATACCGGCTTGCCGATTTTTTTAAGGTATTCCGCGAAGGCAAAGACCCGCGCGTTGCTGTGGCCAGTCAGCTTTTTGTGCTCTTCATCAAACATATGCTTGATATCGAGGAGCACCAGGTCGGTAACGGCCATCAGCTTTTCGACTTTTTCGGTATGGTCGGGATCGAACAGGATGCCGCAGGTATCCAGCGCCGTGTGGATCCCGTTCTGCTTGGCTTTGGTAAAAAGCTCGGTGAGAAAATCAATTTGGAGCATCGGTTCGCCGCCGGTGGCGGTGATGCCGCCGGAGGTATAAAACTCCCGGTTGCGGGTGATCTTCTCGATGATCTCATCGGCGGTCATCTGGGTGCCGCCCGCCATTTCCCAGGTATCGGGATTGTGGCAGTAGAGGCACCGCATGGGACAGCCCTGGAAAAACACAACATAGCGGATTCCGGGGCCGTCCACAGTGCCAAAGCTTTCAAGGGAATGGATGCGTCCAGTCAGTTCCGACATGGTAATCACATTCTTTCGTGGAAGGTGCGGGAGATGACCTCATCCTGCTGGGCACGGGTCAGCTTGATAAAGTTGACGGCGTAGCCGGAAACACGGATGGTCAGCTGCGGATACAGCTCAGGATGAGCCTGCGCATCCAGCAGAGTCTCGCGGTTGAGCACATTGACATTGAGGTGGTGCGCATGCTTGCCAAAGTAGCCATCCATGAGGCCGACGAGGTTGGTCACGCGCTGGTCATCGTTCTTGCCCAGGGCATCGGGAACGATGGAGAAGGTATTGGAGATACCGTCCTGGGAATCCATGAAGGGGATCTTGGCAACAGAAGCCAGGGAAGCAACAGCACCGTGGCTATCGCGGCCGTGCATGGGGTTGGCACCGGGCGCGAAGGGCTCGCCGCCCTTACGGCCATCCGGGGTGGAACCGGTATTCTTACCATAGCTGACATTGGAGGTGATGGTAAGGATAGAGGTGGTATGGATACCGTTACGGTAGGTGGGATACTCACGGATGTAGTTGATGAAGCGGTGCAGGATATCCTTGGCGATCTCGTCTACACGGTCATCATCGTTGCCGTACTTGGGATAGTCGCCCTCGACCTCGTAGTCAACGGCCAGGCCCTGCTCGTTGCGGATGACCTTGACCTTGGCATACTTGATGGCGGAGAGGGAATCGGCCACTACGGAGAAGCCGGCGATGCCGGTAGCGAACCAGCGGGTAACTTCCTTATCGTGCAGCGCCATTTCCAGGGACTCATAGCAGTACTTATCGTGCATGTAGTGGATGATGTTAAGGGCATTGACATAAACACCGGCCAGCCACTTCATCATATCCATATACTTCTCCATGACCTCATCATAGTCGAGGTACTCGGAGGTGATGGGACGGTACTTGGGGCCGACCTGATGGCCGTTCATCTCATCCACGCCGCCGTTGATGGCGTACAGCAGGC
>OHYG01000336.1_pt1 | contig 21409 bp, 18 predicted proteins | sample 1580221 | NCBI WGS metagenome assembly OHYG01 (sample SAMEA3882521, study PRJEB24775) | human gut metagenome | biome: human-associated habitat; feature: intestine environment; material: feces | place: Netherlands | collected 2009/2010 | reverse complement strand
AACCCCCTCGCCTGGGGCTTTGCCCTGTGCTACTGCGTGTTTATGGTCACACGGGTGCTGAAAAAGGAGAGCCGGGCAGCATAAACCAAACCAAAAAAAGCGCTCCGCGGTTTTGCACTGCGGAGCGCTTTTTTGTGGAAAACTCAGTTGATAAAATTCACAAAGACGGGGCAGAGCACAGCGGTGAGCACACCGGCCACCGCGATGGACAGGCCGCTCATCGCGCCCTCCACCTCGCCGATCTCGATGGCCTTTGCCGTGCCGAGCGCGTGCGCGGCGGAGCCGATGGCTACGCCCTTGGCGATCGGCTCGGTGATGCGGAACACGCGGCAGACGGCGACGGCGATGACGTTGCCGAGGATGCCGGTAATGATGATCATGGCAACGGTCAGCGTCACATAGCCGCCGAGCTCCTCAGAGACGCCCATGCCGATGGCGGTCGTGATGGACTTCGGCAGGAGCGTGACGTACTCCTCATGCGAAAGACGGAAGGCGAGGCTCAGCGCCAGCACGCTGCACAGCGTGGTGACAACACCCGCAAAAATACCGGCAAAGATGGCCTTGTAGTTCTGCCGGAGGAGGGCGAGCTTTTCATAGAGCGGCACGGCAAGGCAGACGGTCGCGGGTGTCAAAAGATAGCTGAGGTACTTTGCGCCCTCGTAATATACGTCATAGTCGATGCGCGCGGTCACAAGCAGCGCGATGGTCACGGCGACGGAGATAAGAAGCGGGTTGCAGAGCGCAAGCCTGCACTTTTTTTGCAGCAGCACGCCGAGGCCGTAGGAAACAAGGCTCACCGAAACGCCGAAAAAGACGGACTGTTCAAAAAATGTCATTTCTTCTCCGCCCCCTTCTTGCCCTTTTTGAGTACCGCCTGCGTCACAAGGCCGGACACGGCCATAACGACGATCGTTGTCACCACGGCAATGACGAGATAGGCGACAAGATTCGCCTGAATGACGTCCCACGAAGCCATCAGCCCCACGGCGGGCGGAATGAACATGATGGGCATGATCTCGATGAGAAAGCAGGCCGTGTCGTGCACATCACTGAGCTTGATGACGCCGAGCATCAGGCAGAGAAACATCAGCACAAGGCCGTAAATGCTCGCCGGAACGGGCAGGGGCAGGAAATAATTCAGCAGCTCCCCAACAAGCGAGACGATGAGGATGATGCCGAACTCCTTGACATATTTCATGATTTTTCCTCTCTTTGTGTGTTAATTTTCATTGTACGGCGCGCACTTTCCCCTGTCAATCGACGAACGGGCGGGATTCCGCCCCGCTGCGCGGCTTTTTCTTAACAAGGTGTATAAAGGCGGCGCAAACGCCGCGCTTTCGCCGCCCGTGTGCAAAATCCCATCTTCTGCAAAAAATCATCGTCCGCTTTGCACAGAACAGCCCGCGCGGATTTAGTCGAAGCGCCGAACTTGCAGTTTTTTCTCCAAAAGGTGAAAAATGCGCGCTTTTTTACGTCTAATGAGATAAAAGCCGATGCCTCGCCGCCGCTCTCTGCCGGGGCGGCAAAGCGCCGAGTGTAAAATTCATACAGGGAGGATAACACCATGCAGATATCCACACAGTCGCGCAAAAGACTTTTGTTCGCCGCGCTCTTCCTCGCAATTCTCGTCCCTCTTTTCTTCACCCTCGAAATCCGCTCGCAGCTGCCGCTCCTCGGTTTCGAGGGCGGCTCGCCCCTGATCGACTGGGTACATCAGAATACGACTGGCAGCGGTTTCTTGCGGAAAGTGACCGGGGACGCCACCTTTTACAGTCTTGTGCTCCTTGCGAAGGACTCGCGCCTCGGGGCGCTGTTGTTTTTTCAGAGCATCGCCTGCGCCTCGATCACGCTCGTTCTGCTCTGGCTGACGCTGTACTGCAAAAGGTCCTATCTTGCGCCGTTTACGGTCGCCTATACGATTTTGTCCGCGCTCATTTACCTGGCCACCATGGGCGACTACGCCATCAATTCGCAGGCGGAGGAATACTGCGTCCTGATGCTCTGGGGCGCTTATCTTCGGGAAGGGTGCGGCCTCGGCTCGCCACTCGTCTATCTGACTGTCGTAGGCTGCTATTTTGTCAGCCTTGCGTGCAGCCGCAGGGCGGCGTGAGACGTTTCACGACTTTTCCACAGCAAAGGAAAAACGGCGCGGTCTCCCGCGCCGTTTTCTTCTTTTCCGTTTTCACATCAGCGTCATATAGCTGACGCCGTCGAGCGCTTCAAGCGCCTGGATCTCCTCGTCCAGCGTCGTTTTGCCGTTCACCCAAAGGGTGAACGTGCCGCACACGGGGCCGCCGCTCTTCTCCTGCGTCTCGCTGAAGAGGTTCAGGTCCCAAATGTAGTGTCCGTGGCCCTTTACCTGGCGGATGATCTGACCGACCGTGCTCTTTTTCTCCATCTCGAAATACACAGTGGAGACGCGCTGCGTCTTGCGGATGCGAAGGTCCACGCGCCGCAGCACTTGCATCGCAAGGAAGATGAACGCATAGCAGATGATGCCGCCCGCGTAAAAACCCGCGCCGAACGCCGTGCCGATGATGGCGACCGCCCACAGGCCCGCCGCGGTCGTCAGGCCGCGCACCTCCTGATTGCGCGTCACTAAGATCGTGCCCGCGCCGAGAAAGCCCAGGCCTGTGATGACCGAGGCCGACATACGCACAAGGTCCGTCTCGCCGATGCCGGCGACAAAGATGTTCGTCATCATCACAAGCGCCGAAGCGTCGCTCACGATGATATACGTCCGAAAGCCCGCCGCCTGATTGTGCCGCTCGCGCTCAAAGCCGAGCGTGCCCGCGCAGAACGTGGAGAGCAGGATGCGCACCACGATCGAGAGCACCGTGATATCGGTGAGCTGTTGAGAGATCGCTGCCATAGGATCTATTCCTCACTTTTTGCAAAAAACTGGAAATACCCGCACAGCAAACTATGCCTGCCGCGCAGGAAAGATACCTTTCCGCCGCAGCCTCAGTCGCTCGCCTTTTTGAGCTCGACGTTTTTCTCGTAGGCCACGGTCACGGCGTCAAACACCGCCGCGCGCATGCTGCACTCTTCGAGCGTGCGCACGCCCTGGATCGTCGAACCGGCGGGCGAGCAAACGCTGTCCTTGAGCACGCCGGGGTGCTGGCCCGTCTCGAGCACCATTTTCGCCGTGCCGAGCATCATCTGCGCGGCATACTGGATCGCCGACGCGCGCGGCAAGCCGCACGCGACGCCGCCGTCGGCCATCGACTCTAAGAAGATCGCGGCAAAGGCCGGGCCGCAGCCTGCGACCGCCGAACCCGCGGCATGCAGCTCCTCCGCCAGCGGGAAGAGCTTGCCCGCGGGTGCCATGTAGCGCAAAAACGCCTCCTGCTGCGCCTTGTCGCAGTTGCCGCTGCATGCATAGAAGATCACGCCCTCGCCCACGGCGGCGGGCATGTTCGGCATGATGCGGATGACGGGATAGTCCCCGCCCGCAAGCTTCTGAATGCGCGCGATGTCCGGTCCCGTGACCATGCTGATGAGCACCGGCGCGCTCTTGCGCTCCTTGAGCGCCGGAGCGATGCCCTTGAGCACGTCCACGATCATCTGCGGCTTCACGCCGAGGAAGATGTGGTCCGCCTCGCGCGCGATGATCTCGTTGCTGCTCACAACGGCCCCGATGCGCTCCGCGAGCGCCTCCGCCTTTGCCTTCGTGCGGTTGGCGAGCAGCACCTCCACCTCGCCGCTTCTGGCCGCCGCGCTCGCCAGCGCGCCGCCCATATTTCCTGTGCCGATAAAGCCGATCTTCATCATCTGCCGTGTCCTTTCTACACCCATCAGGAGCCCAAGCGCAGCCCTGTACCGCGCACCGCCCCTGTTTTTATTATCAGTAAAGGATATATCAACCCCCGCCGCCTTGTCAATCACCGCGCCCGTCAATCACCCGTTCCGCGAAAATTTTATAATAGCATCGTGACCCCATTCTCCTCGATCCCGATCTCCACGACCGGCGCGCCGGGGTCGTACTCGCCGTCGAGCGTCCAGGGGATGTCCTCGGCCGTCTCCGCCGTGACGTGCCTGACATGGCGGAAGATGAGCCCCTCGGAGTCGTAATAATTCTTGTTGACAAGCGCAAGAATGAGCGCCTGCATCGCAGCCGGCGTGCGCGGCACGGGCACGAGCAGCAGCTCGAACTTGCCGTCGTCGAACGACACCTCGTCGGGCGAGAGCTTCATCAGTCCCGCGATCGACGTCGAATTGCTGATCGCACCGAAGAGATATTCCCCATCGAAGACCTCGCCGTCCGCCGTGATCTTCATGCGGTACGGGCAGAGCGTGTCGAGATTCTTGACGCCCTCAAGGAGGTACGCAAAGTGCCCGAACATATTTTTAATGTCCTGCTGGACGGTGTAGGTCGTTTTTGTGAACGCGCCGAACGACGCGACGTAGACAAAGTTCCGCTCGCCGAATTTGCCCACATCGAGAGATCTCGGCTTCATACGCATGGCGGAGGCCGCCGCCTCGGCGGGATTCGACGAGATATTCAGGCTCGCGGCAAAGTCGTTCGTGCTGCCGCCGGGCAGATAGCTCACGAGCGGGCGGTATTCTCGCGGAATGCGCATCACACCGTTCACCGTTTCGTTGAGCGTGCCGTCGCCGCCGTGGCAGACGACGACGTCGAATTCCGGCCCGAGCGATTCGGCGAGCTCCGTCGCTTCTCCGCGATGCGTGGTCTTGCGCACGGAGACGAGATAGCCCGCCTCGGAGTAGATCGCGGCGGCGTCAAACAGCGGCGCGAGGGATTTGGTCTTTCCCGCGCGGGGATTGACGATAAAGAGCAGCTTTTTGTCGTCCATGGGTTCCTCCTCGTTTGCTCTTCACAGCATCAGACCGGCAAAGCACCCTGCGCCCTGTCGGTCAAAATCACCCTCTGCCAAAAAAGTCAAGTTCTGTTCATCTTCATTAACAGAGAGTAAAGATTATCATAACACACGAAATGAGCGGTTGCAATTCCCGGCAAAAAATAGTAAGCTGTTTTTGGTATCTTTTTAGCAGTCACTTAACGCCTTTTGCCCAAAAAAAGGGGGAGCCCATGAAGCAGAACAAAACCTATCTTCACCTCGGCGTAACGCTGATCGTCTCGGCCTGCGCGGTGCTGATGTTTTACGACACGTTTTTCCAGTCCCGCGTGCTGCTGGACTTTTTCGACAAGCTGATGAGCGTGCTCTCGCCGGTCATCTACGGCCTTGTGTTCGCGTACCTTCTCGCCCCCATCGTCGACTTTTTCGACCGGTATGTCCAAAAGGGGCTGCCGAAGGTCAAGTCCTCGCTCGTCCGGGGGCTGAGCATCCTCGTCACGTGGATCTGCGTCATCGCCCTCATCTACCTGATGTTCAGCATCCTCATCCCCGAGCTGGTCGACAGCACGAAGACACTGGCCGACAACTTTGAAAGCTATTATAAAACCGTCTACAACTGGGTCAACAGCCTTGTGGAGAATCAGACGATCTTCTCCGACGACATCTACTCCGACCAGCTGCTCTCCGCACTCAACGGCTACTACGATAAGCTCGTCAAGTGGGTCACCGACACGGTCATCCCGCAGGCGCAGGTCGCCATCGTCGCCGTGACCGGCGGCATCTGGAGCGTCGTCATCTTCCTCAAGAACATTCTCATCGGCATGATGATCTCGGTCTATCTGCTCGCGCGCAAGGAGAGCTTTGCCAAGCAGTCGAAGAAAATTCTCTACGCGATCCTGCCTGAAACGCCGTACCGCCGCACGCTGCGCGCCGTGGCCGAGGCCGACCGCATCTTCAGCGGCTTCGTGCGAGGAAAGCTGCTCGACTCGCTCATCATCGGCATTCTCTGCTTCATCTGCTGCTCGATCTTCAAGTTCCCGTATACGCCGATCATTTCGGTGTTTGTGGGCGTGACGAACATCATTCCGATCTTCGGCCCGTTCCTCGGCGCCATTCCGAGCGCATTCCTCATCCTGCTCGTCAGCCCCAAGCAGTGCCTTTATTTCATTCTCTTCATCATCGCATTGCAGCAGTTTGACGGCAACATTCTGGGGCCGAAGATCCTCGGCAAATCCACCGGCATTTCGAGCTTCTGGGTCATCGTGGCCATCGTGGTCGGCGGCGGCTTCGGCGGCGTGCTCGGCATGTTCCTCGGCGTTCCGATCTTCGCGTGCATCAGCTCGCTTGTGAACTGGTTCTCGAACCGCAGCCTCACGAAAAAGGGCGTGACGGACGATGCGCTCTTCGATCCCGCGCCGATCCCGCCCGCTGACGAAAAAAAGGACTGATTCCCGCATGAAAGCATTTTACCGCGAAAATAAGGGACTGCACCGCTGGCTTCTTGCCTGCGGCGCAGTCCTTGTGCTTTTTTATCTTTTCCGCGGCAGCCGCGCGGCCGTCAATTTCTGGGTCTATTCGGTCACGCTGCCTTTCGAGCAATTCTTAGGCCGCGCGTGCGCGGCGCTGCCGTTTTCGGTCGCGGAGCTTCTGTATGTGCTCGCGGCGGTCACGGCGGTCGTACTGCTCATGCTGATGGTGCGCTATCTGGTCAGATCGCGCCAAAGAGGGCGCGCCGCGTACCGCTGCGCGCTCTTCGTGCTCGATTTGTTTCTCACGGTCTATGCCGCGTTCTCGCTTCTCTGGGGCGCGAACTATTACGCGGACGACTTCTGCGACAGAAGCGGCCTTTCGCCCGAGCCCGTCGCGTATGATGATCTGGTCCGCGTCACGCAGTATTTCGCAGACCATCTTGCCGAGGCGTCGGCGCACATCGCGCGCGACGAAAACGGCCTCTTCACCGCCGACCGGCAGGAGATTCTTAACTACGCCGACACGGTGTACGACTGCCTGTACGACGAATTTCCGTTCCTCGACATGCCGGACCAGAAGCCCAAGGGCATTTTCTTTTCGAAGATCATGAGCGCGATGAACTTCACGGGCTTCTACTTCCCGTTTACGGGCGAGTCGAACGTCAACATGGACTCGCCCGCGATGCTGCTGGCCTCGACCTGCGCGCACGAGCTCTCGCATCAGCGCGGGATCACGTCCGAGCAGCAGAGCAACTTCCTTGCGGTCCTCGCCTGCACGCGCTGCGACGATGCAAACTACAACTACGCGGGCTGGATGCTCGGCTACATTCACCTCGGCAACGCGCTGTACCGCGTCGACCCCGACGCATGGCAGCAGATTCGCGACAGCTTACCCGACGAGATCGTGCTCGATCTGCGCTACAACAGCGCCTATTGGGCGCAGTACAAGGGTCTCACGGCCACCGTCACCCAGTCGCTCAATGATAAGATGATCAAATCCTACGGCGATGAACTCGGCACGCAGAGCTACGGCGCGGTCGTCGACCTGCTCGTGAATTACTACGCCTGAGCGCTGCTCGTCTCGCGGTAAGACTGCAAGAATTCCTTGGTTCGCTCCTGCTGCGGGTTTTCGAAGACCTGCTCGGGGCTGCCCTGCTCCACGATGACGCCGCCGTCTAAAAACACGACGCGGTCGCTCACGGCGCGGGCAAAGGGCATCTCGTGCGTCACGATGACCATGGTCATGTGCTCGTCGGCAAGACTGCGGATGACGCGCAGCACCTCGCCCGTCAGCTCCGGGTCAAGAGCGCTGGTGGGTTCGTCAAAGCACAGCACCTCCGGCTGCAAAGCCAACGCGCGGGCAATGGCGACCCGCTGCTGCTCGCCGCCCGACAGCTCGCCGGGCTTATGATCGCGGCGTTGGGTCAGCCCCACGAGCGCCAGCAGCTCTCCGGCACGCCGCTCCACTTCGGCTTTCGGACGCCGTCCGATCAGGCCAGGGATACAGACATTCTCGAAAGCCGTAAATTCGGGCAGCAGGTGGTGGAACTGGAAAACGAATCCGATCTTCTCGTTACGGAACCGCGACAAAGCCCGATCACCGAGCGATGAAACATCCTGTCCGTCGATCTCGACGCTGCCGCGATCCGCTTTGGAAAGCGTACCCAGTATCTGAAGCAAGGTCGTCTTGCCGGCGCCGCTGGCACCGACGATCGAAACCACCTCGCCGCGCGACACCTCGAGCGATACTCCCCGGAGCACCTCCAGCGCACCGTAACTCTTATGGATATCCGTAGCTTTTATCATGGGCGGAATGCTTTGAAAATACGTACCGTATCGACCGCTTCCCGCACGTCGTGCACGCGCAGAATCGCAGCCCCCTGCCGCAGGCACTCCCAGCCCAGAGCGATCGTCCCGGCGAGCGCCCGGTCGGGCGTCGTATCGAGCACTTTATAGATCATGGACTTGCGCGACACTCCGGCCAGTACGGGATAGCCCAGCGAGCAAAGGTTGTGCAGCCCCCGAAGCAGATCGTAGTTCTGTTCGAGGGTTTTGGCGAACCCGAAGCCCGGATCGAGAATCAACCGACGCACGCCGCAGCGACGCAACTGCTCGGCACGGAGCCGGAAATAGGAAACGACCTCCTCCACCACATCGCGGTAAGAGGTCATCCCCTGCATCGTCGCAGGAGTACCCCGCATGTGCATAGCGATATAGGGAGCGTCGTACTCGGCGACCACATCGACGATGGCCGGATCCATCTCTCCGGCCGAGATGTCATTGACGATCACCGGGCCGAATGTTTCGAGCACCCGCCGGGCTACCTCGGCACGGAACGTATCGACCGAAACGGGCAGTGTGGGAGCGATCCGCCGCACGGCGGCCACCCCCGCTTCCACACGACGCCACTCCTCCTCGGACGTCACCTCGGCGGCTCCGGGCCGGGAGGAGTAGCCTCCGACGTCGAACAGATCGCAACCGGCATCGGCCGCTTCGCGGACACGCCGTTCGATAGCCTCGGCATCCGGTGTGCGGCTGCCGGCGAAAAAGGAGTCGGGCGTGACATTGACGATCGCCATAACGCGCGGCGTGGTCAAATCAGGCAGAATGTTTTCGGTTTTCATCGCGTAACAATTTATCCAGGCGGGCAACCTCGTATTCGAGCTCCCCGAGATTTATATTGACAAGGGTATAGTCGGCCCGCCGGCGCAACTCCTCTTCGTCGAGCTGGACCGCGATACGGCGTCGTACCTCCTCGGCCGAAGCCCCGTCACGCAGGCAGGTGCGTGCAATACGCACGTCGATAGGAGCCGTGACCGCGATCGTACGGTCCACATACCCCTCCAATCCGGCCTCGAAAAGGATGGCGCTCTCCAAAACCACATAGTCGGCGCCGGACTGCCGCCCGCACCACCGTTCGAAATCCTCCATCACGGCGGGGTGCACCAGCGCGTTGAGCGCCGAAAGCTCCGCAGGATCGGAAAAGACACGGCCGGCCAGCAACTTGCGATTCAGACGTCCGCCCGCATAGATCTCCTCCCCGAAGCGTGCGGCGAGCCGCCTCCGTAACGGCCCATCCTCCTCCATAAGGCGTTTGGCCTGCGTATCGGAATCATAGACAGGGGCGCCGCAAGCGGCAAAAAGCCGGCAGACGGTCGATTTACCGCTGCCGATACCTCCTGTTATACCTACCTTAATCATTTTTCTTGCTGACGGGGATCCGGAATTTCGGGAACCGATCCGACGGAGATGACCTTGATATCGCTCAACCGGACGGAAATGGCGTTGTGCAGAGAGAGAGAATCTATCTTCAGGAATTTCTCTCCGTCTTCGGCCTTCACGGAACGGAATTTCAACTCCGACAGGGGAATCCGGAGCCGCTTACTCATATAGACTCGATAGCCGAACAAGTTGGTACCGACTCCTTCCACCACACAGGAAACTTTGAAACGCTCGCCGTCCACATTCACGGTGAAAGGCTGCTCGGTCGTATAGGTATAGTTCAACTTGGCGATATACCAGAGAATGAACGACGCGACGAGCAGGGCCAGAAAGACCGGAGATATATAACGACGCAACCAACCGAAACGCTCCATGACAGACAATTTTTAAGTTAGGCAAAGTTAAAAATAAAATAGGCCGCAACAATACGTTGCAGCCTATTTTATTCAAAAAGCGGACCTTTATTTCTTGCCGAGGCCCTCGCGCTTCATCAGACCGTAAGCGATCGGAGTCGCCACGAACAGGGTCGAAAGCGTACCGACAACCACACCCAAAACCAATGCGAAGATAAACCCGCGAATCGTCTCGCCGCCGAAGAAAAGGATGGCAAGCAGAGTAACCAATGTCGTACCCGACGTATTGATCGTACGCGACAGGGTCGCATTGAGCGCATTGTTCACGTTCTCGCGCAGATCGCGCTTGGGATAGAGCACCAGATATTCACGGATACGGTCGAAAACCACCACCGTATCGTTGATCGTATAACCGATGATCGTCAGGATCGCCGCGATGAAAGCCTGGTTCACCTCCAGGTTGAAGGGCAGCCAGCCGTAGCAGAGCGAGAAGACGCCGATCACCACCAGGGCATTGAATGCCAGCGCGGTCGTAGCGCCGGTCGCATACTGCCATTTCTTGAAGCGGAGCGAAATGTAGAGGCCGATAGCGATCAGCGAGAAGAGCACCGACCAAATAGCGCCCCAAGTCATATCCTTGGCGATCGAAGGACCGATCTTGTCTGCCGTAAGAATACCGTTGATATCGTTTTGCGTATTGCGGAAATTCTCGAAGGTGATGGGATAACCGTACAGACCGTGCAGCGCATCGTACAGAATCCGATCCACTTCCGAAGTAGCCTCGTCCGAAGTGTCGTCGTACTTGTACTGCGTCACGATACGCATCTGGTTCTCATTGCCGTACTGCTTCACCTCGAAGCTGACATTAGCGGCATCCTCGTAACCGGAGAAGACATCCTGCAACTTTATTCGTACCTCCTCTGCCTGTACCGGGCGGTCGAAACGAATCACGTATGCACGGCCGCCGGTGAACTCAGCACCCATGTTCAGACCGCGTACCGCGAACGAAACGCACGAAACGGCCAAAACGACGATCATAACGATGTAGGAGATCTTACTCTTGCCCAGGAAGTCGAAATGAGCGTTGCCCATAAGATTCTCCGACCACTTGCGCGAGAAGGAGATCTTTCCCCATTTATTGACTACGCCCTCGATCAGCAGGCGGGTAATAAAGATCGAACAGAAGAGCGAGGTCAGAATACCGATAATCAACGTAGTGGCGAAACCCTGCACCGGACCGTTTCCGAAGATGAACAGAACGATACCGGTGATGATCGTGGTAAGGTTACCGTCGATGATCGCGGAGTATGCTTTCGAGAAACCGTCCTTGATAGCCAGACTCAAACCCTTACCGCCGCGAAGCTCCTCCTTGATGCGTTCGTAAATAATCACGTTGGCATCCACGGCCATACCCATCGTCAGCACGATACCCGCGATACCGGGCAGCGTCAGCACGGCACCGAACGAAACCAGAACACCGAGCAGCAGGAATACGTTGCACAACAAGGCGATATCGGACAACCAGCCGGCTGTCTTATAGTAGAGGCCCATATAGAGAAGCACCAGCACGAACGCGAGTACAAACGAAAGAATACCCGCATTGATCGACTCCTGACCCAGCGACGGACCTACGACGGTATCCTGAATAATACGTGCCGGAGCGGGCACCTTACCCGACTTGAGCACGTTGGCGAGGTCTTTCGCCTCCTGAATGGTGAAGTTACCCGAGATTTCCGAACTTCCGCCTTCGATCTTCTGGCGAACGACCGGAGCGGAATAGACATAACCGTCGAGCACGATGGCGATGCAGCGGCCGATATTGTCGCCCGTCAGACGCGCCCAGTCCTGAATACCTTCCGAGTTCATCGACATCGAAACCTTGGCTTCGGCACCGCGCTCGGCATAGGTTTCACGCGCGTCCACGATCACGCTGCCGTCCAGCGGAGCCTTGCCGTCGGGCGTGCTGACCTTGAGCGCATAAAGAGAGAAACGCCCGTTGTTCTGCGGTTCGCCCTTGATACCCCACTCGAAACGAACGTCCGAAGGCAGCAACTCGCGCACGGCATCCATACGCAGGTAGCCGGCAACGGTCGCCGTATCGGCAACGGCTACGGAACCCACGACAGCGCCTCCGCCATCATAGAGATTGAGCAGCGAGAAGAGCGGATTTTCCTCGCGGGTATAGCGGGATGCCCCCGAAGTCGAGGCAGCCTCCTCCGCAGCCGGAGCATTGTTCTGCACCTCTGCGATCAGGCTTTCGGTCGTATCTTCGGTACCGGCAGCAGTCGGCTGCTCCTCAGTAAGCGTTTCCTCCACGGCCGCATCGGTCGCCCCGGCAGCCAATTCGTCGCGCAAAAGCTGATCGGCCTGCTCCAGGGCACGCACCAACTCGGTGTTATTATAAGTCGTCCAGAACTCGAGCGAAGCGGTACCCTGCAACAGCTTGCGTACGCGCTCCGGCTCCTTCACGCCCGGCAGCTCGACCAGAATACGGTGCGAATTGGGCAGGCGCTGGATGTTGGGCTGCGTAACGCCGAAATGGTCGATACGACTGCGCAGGATGTTGAACGAAGCGTCGATCGCAGCGTCGGTTTCCTCCTGCAAGATCTTCTCGACCTCGCTGTCCGAGCTGTTCGGCGTGATATCCTTACGATCCGGACTTACGAAAAGCGCAGCCAGCGGAGCACCGCCGGAAACCTCACGATAAGCCTTGGCGAACTCGCCGATGTAGTTGTTGGTACCCTCTTTAAGCGCCTTGTTGGCACGGGCGATGGCCTCCTCGAACATCGGATCGTGTGCGCTGTCACCTGCCAGGGCTTTCAGCACGTCCTCCACCTGCACCTCGAGCATGACATTCATACCGCCCTTCAGGTCGAGACCCAAGTTGATCTCCTTCTCCTTGACCTCCTTGTAGGTGAATGAAATGAATCCGAGATCATAAACGGGCCTGTTCTGCACGGAGTCCAGGTAATAGATCTCCGCCGCCTGACGGAGCGAATCCGACTCCGAAACTTTCGCGGCATACTCGGCCGCCTTTTTCTCCACGCTTCTCGCTTTCAGTGAGAAGGAGAGCTGGTAGATACAAGCAATCGCCAGCAGGATTGCAAGTAACTTGATTACGCCTTTACTTTGCATTGGGTATAAATTAGTTTGTTATAATTTGTTTGTTTCTTTTCCGTTACCCGAAACGGGATTTCAGAAATCCCAATAAACGCACAAAAATAGAAAAAATTGCGGGAAACAAAAAAGGAATAGACAAAAAAACGCTGGAAACCATCCGATTTCACCGTTGAAACCGAAAATCGAAGGAGTGCGATTTCATTTCCGGGCGGCACCCCGACAGCAAAGACCGCACACCGGACGCGCGGGAAAACACCGAAGGAGTCCGACCGTCCCGACCGGCAACAAGGGCGCTGAAAAGCGGTATCGAAGCACCTGTTCCCCGAAACCGCAGCCCGCAATCCGCCCTACAGACAAAAAAGCCAGGGCCGACATACTGCCGACCCTGGCTCTTCTACCGGAAAGTCCGCAAACCGAACCTTCCCTCCAACTTTTTATTTAACCTCTTCGAACTCTACATCTTCGGGCTGATTGGATCCACCCTGCTGCTGACCGTTCGTACCGGCTCCTGCATCGGCATGGGGAGCACCCTGCTGGGCACCGCCCTGCTGCTGTTGCGCGGCATAGATATCCTGCGAAGCAGCCTGCCATGCTGCATTGAGCTCGGCCAAAGCCGTATCGATAGCGGCTACGTCAGCGTTCTTATGCGCTTCCTTCAACTTGCCCAGCGCCGTTTCGATGGCAGCCTTCTTGTCGGCCGGCAACTTGTCGCCGTACTCTTTGAGCTGTTTCTCGGTAGCGAAGATGTTCGAATCGGCGGCGTTGATCTTGTCGATACGCTCCTTCTCCTCTTTGTCCTTCGCCTCGTTAGCCTTGGCTTCGTCGCGCATACGCTGGATCTCCTGCTCGGTAAGACCCGACGAAGCCTCGATGCGGATCTTCTGCTCCTTACCCGTACCCTTATCTTTAGCCGATACGTTCAGGATGCCGTTGGCGTCGATATCGAAGGCCACCTCGATCTGCGGCACACCGCGCGGAGCGGCCGGAATACCGTCCAGGTGGAAGCGGCCGATCGACTTGTTGTCGCGGGCCAGCGGACGCTCGCCCTGGCAGACGTTGATCTCCACCGAAGGCTGGTTGTCGGCCGCCGTCGAGAAGACCTCGCTCTTACGGGTCGGGATCGTCGTATTGGCCTCGATCAGCTTGGTCATCACACCGCCCAGGGTTTCGATACCCAGCGACAGCGGAGTGACATCCAGCAGCAGCACGTCCTTCACCTCACCGGTCAGGACACCGCCCTGGATCGCAGCGCCGATGGCAACGACTTCGTCGGGGTTCACTCCCTTGCTGGGCACCTTACCGAAGAAATCCTCGACGACCTTCTGGATCGCGGGAATACGGGTCGAACCGCCCACGAGGATCACCTCGTCGATCTGCTTGGCATCGAGCCCGGCATCACGCAGAGCTACCTTGCAAGGCTCGATGGTCTTGTGGATCAGGTGATCGCACAACTGCTCAAATTTGGCACGCGTAAGCGTCATAACCAAGTGCTGCGGAATGCCGTCGATCGGCATGATGTACGGAAGGTTGATCTCCGTAGTAGTCGAGGACGACAGTTCGATCTTCGCCTTCTCGGCAGCTTCCTTCAGACGCTGCATGGCCATCGGGTCCTTGCGCAGATCCACGTTGTGCTCGGCTTTGAATGCCTCGGCCATATAATCGATCAGCACATGGTCGAAATCATCGCCGCCCAGGTGCGTATCGCCGTTGGTCGATTTCACTTCGAACACGCCGTCGCCCAGCTCCAGGATCGAAATATCGAACGTACCGCCGCCCAGGTCGAAGACAGCGACTTTCATGTCATTGCCTTTTTTATCCAAACCGTAAGCCAATGCAGCGGCCGTCGGCTCGTTGATGATACGACGCACTTTCAGTCCCGCAATCTCACCGGCCTCCTTCGTGGCCTGACGCTGCGAGTCGGAGAAATAGGCCGGAACGGTAATCACCGCTTCCGAAACCTCCTGCCCCAGGTAATCCTCGGCCGTCTTCTTCATTTTCTGCAAAATGATCGCCGAAATCTCCTGCGGCGAATACTGGCGGCCGTCGATATCCACACGCGGCGTATTGTTATCGCCGCGAACCACCTTATAAGGCGCACGCTCGACCTCCTGTGCCACCTGATCGTAAGTTTCGCCCATAAAACGTTTGATCGAGAAGATCGTACGCTTGGGGTTCGTAATCGCCTGACGTTTGGCCGGATCGCCGACCTTACGCTCGCCGTTGTCGGTGAACGCGACGATCGAAGGAGTAGTCCGGTGTCCTTCGGAATTGGGGATTACGATAGGTTCGTTACCCTCCATTACTGCGACGCAAGAGTTCGTCGTACCTAAATCAATACCAATAATCTTTGCCATAATATCGTTGCTTTATAGTTTAATAATTTCTTTTTCAGCTCCGCTTCCACAGCCCTGCCGCTGCCGTGCGGACGATCGTTTAGTGAACAAAGGTTGTACCAAATGTTCTTTTCGCACCATCCTGCTTTTCCGGAGCGTAAAATCTGACAAACCGCCGGAAGGACTGACATTCCGACTGTCACAATGGCAGCCCGAAACTCCCTTTCGGACATCGCTGTCATTCCGCAGCCTGCCTGCCCCCGATCCGCACGACGATACGGAATGCAACAGAAAACCCCGGCCTCTGGAGCCGGGGTGCCATAATCGGGGATTCCGATCCTATTTTTCATTCAGAATACGCATCGCCGCATCCAGGATCGTCGTATCGTCCAACGTCACAACGCCGCCGTCGGGCCCTTGTTCGATATGAATGCCTACGCCTTCCTTCGCCTCGGGGTGCCGTCCGCCGAAATAATTACGAACCGAATCGACCGAGATTCCCAATTCGTCTGCAATCCGTTGCGAGCTGCCGCTGGGCAGTCTGTCCTTGATACGACGCAACTCATTAAATGTGATAATCATACTGCTAATTATTTAGGTTGAATTTATTTTTCGTCTTCTCCGCTTCCGACAAAGTCCGACCCTGTTCGGCACCCATTTGTCGGCAGACCGGAGATGGCCTCTTTTTCTTTCCTCTAAATTAAATCCTTTTCCGATAATTTCAAAATTTTCCGGAACAAAAAGTTGAAAAAATCGTCAATTACACCCAATTTACCGACAGAATCCGTCTTACAATCGAAATATTCCAAATCCAATGCCGGGAATGAGTCGGGAATGAAAAGCCCCGCAGCCAAAGGAATAAAAACCGAAGCCGCCCGCAGGAATCCTGCAGACGGCCAGAAAACAAAACCGGCAACGGACTATTGAGCCGGCTCGATATAAAATTCGATCAACAGCGGCGTATAGGGCAAAACCTCGGTGATCGTCGTACTGGTCGATGTGGAGTTGTCCACGTAGTAAGGATTATAGACCGAACCGCCGTAAAGACCGTTCATATAGCTGCCATAATAATCGTCGTAATAGTTGCCCATGTAATTATTACCGTAGTAATTGTTCATCATGCCGTAATAATTCATCATAGCGTACGTAGCGGCGTAATTCGTAGAAGAACTGGTCTGGGTTGTCCCGGTAATGCCGACCACACCGTACGCATTGCTCGAAACGGTCAGCAAAGCGCCCCAGCTTCCGTAGCGGAAGTGCGGCAAGGCGTAATACCAGGCCAGAATCTGTTTGTCCTTATTCAGCGAAGGAGTGTAGCTCATGTACGTACCGGTGGATTCCACCTCGCCGTAAACGATTCGTTTCACCTCGTCGATATTGGTACTCTGTACGAACCCGTCCAGGAATCGGGCGATGTACCAGACCCGGACATTCTTCTCGGGATCGATCAGTTCGCCCGGTTCGTCCGTACCGAAGCGCTCGACCAAAGCTTTGTTAATCTTACGATCGATCTCGTCCGCCTTTTGCTGCGATCCCACATAAACATTCGAATAGGTGAAAAGTCCGGTCGCATCGTCCGCAGGATTGAAACTCTCGTTCACATAGATTTGAGGCGCCTCCGACGTGGCGATTTTCCAACGATACGACGGGGCCGGCTCTCCGGCTTTGACCGAAGCCGTTTCGGAATCGTCGTCCTGCGGAGGAACCGTCGGGTCCAGTCCGCCGTTCGCCGCCGCAAAATCATCGACCGCGACGCTCTCCGTTTCAATCGGCTGACTCGATCTTCCGACCAGCTTGATCCGGGCGATCATCGGGTGGTTGGCACTCAATGCATACTGCCCCTCGTAACCTCCGTCGCCATTGGCTTCGGTGGATATGATCGTCGCAGGCATATACAGCACGACCTCGGCCCCCACGCGCAATTCGACCTCACGGGGAAATCCCTTCTGCGCGGCATACGTTTCACCCAGCTTCAACGGGTTCCGCATAGCCAGATAAGTCCCCTCCTTAAAAGTTCCGCTCGCCAGCTCACCGTAGAACTGATAGTAAGGAACGTAATGTGTATAAGGAGTAAAAGTTCCCTGCTGAAGCGCATAAACGGAATCCCGGGCCACACTGATATTCCCCTGCAAATCCCGCCCCGTGATATCGTACCACACCCAGCTCTCCGTCTCCAGAATCGCACTGTCCGCCAGATCGCCCAGCGAAACGACATCCACGTAATACTCCCCTTCCTCCTGGTAATTCTCCAGCAGATCGGGACGATTCTGCGTCATCCAGGCTTTCAGAGCTTTGTTCTGGGTATTCCCCGGATAAGCATTGTCAGGCTCCTCAGCGCAGGAGCAGAGCGTCGTCAGACCGAAAAGGAGTATCGCAGGCAACCAACGTCCCATACTATTCATTGTTTTCTTATTTACGAACCGAATCAATCGTATAAAAAACGGCGATCGGACTCTGCTCCGGAATGAAATTGATCAGCGCATCGCCGTAAGCCATATTGTATGTCATATATACTTCGACCGTATCTTTCTCGCGGCAGCCCGGCAGCGACAATTCGACCCCTTCGACGAAAGAGCCGCCGCCGACACGGACGGGACGGGGTTCGAAACTCCAGTATTTCGTATCGAGTCCCTGCTCCTGAAGTTTTTCGGCCCACTTTCTGTCATTGGTGTAGATCGGCATCGTACTCGCAGTGATTGCCCGATTCTCGAACAGATAGACCCAGAAAACAAGATCCACCTCATCGCCGATCTCCGCTTCAGGACGCGTCTGACGTTCCGAATCGTAATAATGGTAAATATATCGATACGACCAGCGCCCGAACGTGGAGTAAAAATCGAGATCTTCATCCGAACTCATAGCCTCCTGCTCGGTCACCAGACGAGGCTGGTGGCTACCGGAAAGGAAACTCTCGAACTGCTGCTGCTGTTCGGGAAGAACCTTGTCATCCTCGCCGCAGCCGGTGACAACCAACAGCGCAGCAAGCAAAATATGGAAACGGATTTTCGACATACAATCGCGCAAATTTAACAAATCCTGCGGGACTTGCAAAATTTACCGGGCTTCATTCTTCGTTTTCCCGACCGACATCGCTCGGACAGTCCCGAAGTCCGGAAACCCGGAATCATTCGCATCGCGTCCCCGGCCCGGCAACTCCACACACCGAAGCCCGCCTCGCCCGCCAGTGCTCTTCTTAACAATACGGCAGACCGGGCGATTTTAGTATTCGTACAGGGATAAAAAACGACGATTACACCCCGAACGTATCGCGGCTCGGCTATACACTGCATCGCTTACGGCGGCGATACCACGCCCACACACCCCGCGAACCGTGATTGCAAATCCGCTGCAGCGACTGCGAGGCCGGATACTGCCAACGCAGACGCCGCAGTCAGGCCACCCCCCGAAAAACAATGTTTCCCTCTCTGGCAAAGAAACCCGACGGTCCGGCGGCCGGTTTTCCTGCGCTCCCGACACAGAACCGGAGTTGCACACGAAAGCCCGCGTCACGACAAAACGATATGGAGTCCGACCTTCCGAATGTTCGGACCATCCGAAACGTCCGGAAACGAACCGAACAAAAAAATCGACTGCCGGAGCGAAAGAATCGCTCCGGCAGCTCCAATAACTTTACAAAACAAAATCAGACTCTACGCTGTCCGTCCTGAAGCCACTCCCTGCGATGCCTCTTAACGGCACATACGACCAGGGTTATGATGACCGATAAAACAACAAGACCAAACATAAGGCCGACAAAGCCTGCAAATCCTTCCATTTTTACGATAAACATTTTGGGGGTTCGTTTACTCTTTTCGGCGCAAAACTAATATAAAAAAAATTTCCCCCCCCCCCAAATATTTTAAGAAAAATATAAAAAAAGTTTCAAAAATATTAAATCGACAAAAACAAGAAGGCCGTTACAAAAACGTAATAATTAATCGGGAACGTAGCGCCCCACGCCCCTTTCGAGAAGGATATTTAGGGAAAGGTCCGCGTTACAGACGCAGACACATACCGCGAATAAGCGACCCTCGGATTCGATGCTGCAACCGTCAAAAAAAGATACATCGAAAGATATGAGTAACCTGCGAAATAGAAATGTACGATTATATGCTACAATCGTTTAAGGGACATACGGACCAGATCCTCCACCGAAGCTCCGGGATTTTCCCGAGCAACGATTTTTACGACTTTATCCGCCGCCGCTTTCCCGAACCCGAGCATGACCAGCGCCGCAAGCGCCTCCTCGTAATCCCCGCCGGCGACAGGGGCTGTAACAGTATCCCCCGTCAGTCCCAGGCCGGCCATCTTGCCGCTCAACTCGACGATGATCTTCTGCGCCGTTTTCAGCCCCAATCCCTTGACATTTTTGAGAAGGACGGCGTTTTCGGTAGCGATGATCCCCTGCAACTCCCTCGGCGAATAGGTCGAGAGAATCATCCGGGCGGTATTGCCGCCTACGCCGGAGACACTTATCAGGTGGCGGAACAGTTCCCGTTCGGCCTTCGACGCGAAGCCGTAAAGCAACTGGGCGTCTTCCCGAACCACGTAATGAACGAACAGTTTCACTCGGTCGGAGTGCTCGATTTCGGAATATGTCTGCAACGATATCTGAAGAAAGTACCCCACTCCGCCGACATCCAACACGGCATGTGTGGGAGCGAGTTCGGAAATGGTACCGGAGAGATATTCGTACATGAGTTTCTAATTTTGAATGTGGCTTGACAAAAGTAAAGATTTTTTTCTACCTTTGCCTTTCAAAGCGATATTTTTAACCAAAACAACGGATAACACATGAAAAAACTCTTCTTCGCGGCATTGATCGCCCTGGCAGGATTTACCGCCTGCGGCACCAAAAACGTCGAAACGGCAGCTACCGAAGCAACCGAGCAACGGGAAGTAGGCGGCGGTGACATCGCATACGTGCAGGTCGAAGCCGTGCTCGCGCAGTCCGATCTTTACAATGCAGAAGGCATCGCCCTGAAAGACAAGACCGAAAAGGCACAGAAGAGCTGGGCACAGAAGGAGCAGAACTTCCAGTACGAAGTAGCCCAGCTCCAGGAGAAATACCAAAAGGGGCTTATCACCACCAACGACGCGCAATCCACACAGGAGAACATCGAGCGCCGCATAGCTTCGTACCAGGCTGCGGCACAGAAGGAAGCCAAAGCGCTCGACGAAGAGAATTTCGTCTTCTCGAACCGGGCTCAGGACCTGCTGCACCGCGCCATCGAGAACCTTAATGCCGATGGTCGTTACAAACTCATCGTCAATGCCAATGCCCTGCTCGACGCCGATTCGACGCTCGACATCACGCCCGCCGTGCTTCAGGAGGTGAATCGTCTCTATGCCCTGGAAAAGAAAGACAAGGACAAGAAATAGAAGAGCGCTCCGCTCACCCGGGGTCCGTATCTCGACAAAAAAGTAACGGCTTTGTTTCAGAGTCGTTACTTTTTTCCATATACTTGCAGTCAAATAAATCTCTCGGATGCTGCCGGCTTAGTGCAGCCGCCATCTTACCTCCGTATAGCAAGGAATAAGAAACAGTCCGGGCCTTACAAGCCATATTGAACTCCTTCTGCGCTTTATCACAAAGCATCATGTCGGCCGTTTCTCCTATCAAGCCCCTCTTGGTCCGTTCACTTCTATTTTTACAGTAGCCCCATCCAATTTACATTGTAATTTCCAGACATTATATTTGGGTACAATCCTGATTCCGGGTATGGATTTTTCAATGTACCCTTTCAGATCTTCAAAGTGCCTGTTTATTGCCCTCAGACTTTCTTCCCTATTCTGTATGGGAGGGGCAGATCGATATCAACCGAATACCGGGGCATATTCTTGTGAAAAAGGTTGATTGCAGTACCTCCATGCACGGCAAAATCCAAAGAGCGATATACCAATGGCATGATGCGTATAAGCAGAGCCACCTATTTCGGATATTTGATATAAAATTACCGATCCACCCCCTCTTTCGCCGGATGGATTTACCCAACCCGGAAAATCTGCCCCCAAATCGGAAATTTACTATTAATGAAAGGTAATTGTTGATGCAAGAAAATTAGATCGCTTTTTCAAGATTATAACAGGAA
>OHYG01000316.1_pt1 | contig 22104 bp, 24 predicted proteins | sample 1580221 | NCBI WGS metagenome assembly OHYG01 (sample SAMEA3882521, study PRJEB24775) | human gut metagenome | biome: human-associated habitat; feature: intestine environment; material: feces | place: Netherlands | collected 2009/2010 | reverse complement strand
GCTCGTCTGCGGCAGTAAGACGGATTTTCTTTTCGTTGCTGACAGCGGTCCCGGAAAAACCAACGCCAAAGGCTTGACCGTGCCGCGGTTCGGATATGAAGCTGCAGCACAGTTATTTCTGCGGAAGTATTGATGCTGTGGCTTACTTCAAAAATCAAAGCGAGCTAACGCAAACGGCACGGAAACTCCGTGCCGTTTTTTATTATGCTGTATATTCCAAAGCCTAATCTGCACATATTATTAGAAAAGAATATGCAGATAACTCAGATGATTGCTTGCGTTTCTGCATATAGTGCGCTATAATTATGTGCAGAAAGGCTGGTGCTGTATGAGAAAATTCGATTACTCCTTTTTGAATAACGGTATGCTGCCGGCAAACCTTGTGAACCTCACTTCCAATATTGCAGCGCTCAAAACTATGGCAGGCGTGCGCAAGGAGGAATACACGCAGATCTTCACGGAGCTGGAGGCTGTCGCAAAGGTGCAGTCCATCAAAAGCTCCAACGCCATCGAGGGCATTGTGACTAGCGATGAGCGTATCGCCGCCATTGTCAATCAGAACAGCGCTCCGCTGAACCACAACGAAGCGGAGATCGCAGGATACAGAGATGCACTGAACGAAATTCATCTCGGCTATGAGTACATCGACTTTCGGCAGAGCGACATTTTGCGGCTGCACGAAATGATGATGAGCTTTGCGGGCTACGAATACGGCGGGCAGTATAAGACGGACGATAATGTGATTTTGGAGATCGACGCCGATGGAAATCGGCGTGTGCGTTTTCGTCCCACGCCTGCAAGCGAGACTCCAAAAGCCATGGAGCAGTTGGAGCTTGCTTATCTGGATGCTCGAAGCGATGCAAATATCAATCAGCTTCTTCTGATCCCATGCGTAATTTTAGATTTCCTCTGCATCCACCCGTTCCGAGACGGCAACGGCAGAATGTCCCGTCTGCTGTCACTGCTGCTGTTATACAAAAACGGCTTTGACGCCGGGAAATATGTGTCCTTTGAGGAGCAGATCAACAACTTTAAGGCGTATTATTATGAAGCCCTGCGGCAGTCCTCTGCCGGATGGGAAACGAATGAAAACTCCTATTTCCCCTTTATCGAGAATTTCCTCTCCACGCTTTATATGTGCTATAAGGAGTTGGACAAGCGGTTTGCAGTGGTACACGGTAAGAAGATCACGAAGAAGGCCCGTGTGGAAGCGACTGTTCTGAACAGCCTGACCCCGCTTTCCAAAGCTGATATCTGCAAAATTCTCCCCGATGTCAGCCCCACGACCATCGAAGCCGTCCTTGGGGTAATGGTTAAGACCGGCTCGGTAAAGCGTATCGGCGCAGGACGGACGTCGAGGTATATTAAAGCGTAAGAGGTATTATATTCATAAGCAAAAGAACAAGAACCCAACCTTTTGGTCAAAATACAAGATACACATTGCAGCTGTCATTCCAACCGTTCCGAATAGGAATTTCGCATCCTCACAGGCGGCGGAGTTGTGCGCCTTTCGGCGTGTTTCTTCGCTCGCATACGATTTTATTGAAGGGAGAAAGATTGCCGTGCATGATTTTATTGGAACCATTTTTTATTTTTTTCGAAATGCAATTCCCCTCGCTTTGATCGGCTTGGCGGCAGGTGCAGTAATTCTTGTTATGCTGAACCTGAAGTGCCGTCGAGAAGGAAAATGTTTTCCGAAAGGGCAAGCTGTCGCCTTTCTCCTTCTGTTGTGCTACTTGGGTGGGCTTGCTGCCATCACTTTAATGAACCGTATGGATAGTATGCGAACGGGCGTCCAGCTCCTTCCCTTTTTGGCGTTTTGGGAGGCGTGGAATAACTTTACCCTGCAAATTTGGCTAAACCCTTTGCTGAACATCGCCATGTTCCTTCCACTGGGCGTACTGCTTCCTCTTGCGGTAAAGCATTTCCGACGGTGGTTTTGGATGCTGACCGCCGGGGTCGGCACATCTCTTGTGATCGAGCTGCTTCAGTATGTCCTTGGTCGTGGACAGGCCGATGTGGACGATCTGATATGCAATGTTTTGGGGGCCATGCTGGGGTACTGCTTTTGTATGCTGTTCGTCAGCTTGGTGAGGAAACAATGGAAAACCGCCGGAGTCTATGTTATTTTTCCCGTTCTGTCCATCGCTGCTCTGGCCGGTGTGTTCCTCACCTATCATTTCCGGCCCTATGGCAACCTTGCGGACGGTCCGATCTACAACGCGAAGACCAAGGAAATCGAATGGGTGCAGGAATGTTCTTTGTCCAATGCGCCCGGACCGTCCGGAGTGTACCGGACGGAGCCGTTCACAAGGAAGGACTGCGATGCCTTTGCGTCAGAATTTGTTGGGCGACAGGGAGCGGAAATTCGATTCGGTACTCCCGATGTAGATTACTATGACAGCAGAGCTTTCTACTCTGACCACCGCACCTATGCCTTGTGGGTGTGTTACAATGATCACTCCTACGAGTACACGGATTATCGCGTGGACAGTAAACAACGATACAGCGAAAAGGGTGGAGCGATCACAGAGGACGACCTTCGTGCCGCTCTGGACAAGCTGGGCGTCGAGATCCCCGATGCGGCCAGTTTTGTCACCGCGGACGAGAGCGCGGGAAGGTACGCTTTTCGGGCAGAATGTGTAGTAGAGGACGATGTGCTTACCAATGGTGAATTGGTCTGCTGGGTGGCAGAGGGCGGTATCCTCTACAAGGTAGACAACCATCTTTCTGTCAGCACCCTTCATGGAAATGCTGCAGTTATCTCTTCCCAAGAGGCGTATGAGCGTCTTTGTGCTGGGCAGTTCTCTTGGCGTGATGTGCCCATGTTCAACTATTTGTCCCCACGGCAAGTGCGAGTCACTGACTGTAAGCTCGAATATATGACCGACAGCAAGGGATTCCACCAGCCCGTTTACTTGTTCACCCTCTCAGATGAAAATGATGCCGCACTGCGGGGCGGTACCGGTTGGACCACTTTCGTTCCAGCTTTAGCCGGATAGCAGATTGACAAGAGGATTGCACAAGAAACCGCATAACTTGCAGCTGTCATTCCAACCGTTCCGAATAGGAATAACGGAACAATCGAAAGCAGTAGTGAGATGACGCTGCAAACAAACATGGCCTTTCTGAGGCTGGCAGCGTTGTCAAATTTGAACAAGGCAATTGCACCAAGCAGGATAATCAAAATTGTGAGGATTCCTGTCAACAGCGGCGTGAAATTCGCATACCCTACGGGGAGCAGACTGAAATATGAATACACTTCAATAGTTTGTTTGGTTGGACTTGTCGCGAACACCATGACAGTACCGATCGGTAGTATCTCTAAAATTAACGCTATACCCTGTAACGCAAGAGCGGACAGATGATAGGCTCTATTCGTTGCTTTCATTGAATTCCTCTTCTTTCGTGTGTAGATGTAAAGAATTGCTATTGCAAGGAAGGATTTTGAAGGGACGCTATATTATGCGCTTGAAGGCATAAATGAAATATAAATACGACGGCATTATGTACATAGCCGAGGGGCTTTCGTTTTGAAAGCCCCTCGGCTATTTTTATGTCAGAACGGAGGTGAAACATATGCCATATATCCCGCCGGAGGTAGTGGCGCAGGCCCGTGAGATGGACTTGCTGACCTATCTGCGGACTTATGAGCCGCAGGAGCTGGTGCATTTCGGCGGCGGCACTTACTGTACCCGTGAGCACGACAGTCTGAAAATTTCCAACGGCAAATGGTGCTGGTTTTCCCGTGGGATCGGCGGCTATTCTGCGCTGGACTATCTCATTAAGGTCAAAGAGATGCCCTTTACGCAGGCAGTCGAAACCATTATGGGGAATCTGTCGGCGGCACCGCCCGCCTTTTCCCCGGCTCCGAAAACGCCGAAAGAAAAAGTGCTGCTTCTGCCGCAGGCCAACCGCAGCGCCACCCATGCCATAGAATATCTGCACCGCAGAGGGATCGATTATGAGCTGATCGACTTCTGCATCCGGACCGGCCGCCTTTACGAGAGCTATCCCTATCACAATGTGGTGTTCGTCGGCATGGACGCAGACGGAAAGCCCCGCTACGCCAACCAGCGAGGGATCGGCTCAAACTTCATCGGGGATGCCAACGGCAGCGACAAGCACTATTCCTTTGGAATCCCTGCGGCGGCCGCAAGCGACACGCTCCACCTGTTTGAGTCGGCGGTGGATCTGCTGTCCTACGGGACGCTGCAAAAGCTGGACGGCAAAGACTGGCGCAGCGAAAACCTACTCTCCCTCGCCGGTGTCTACAAGCCACGGGCAAAAATCGAGGAAAGCAGCTTGCCCGCCGCACTGGTGCGGTATCTTTCCGAGCATCCCCATATCCGTCGTGTGGTGCTGCGGCTCGACAACGATACCACGGGACGGATCGCCGCCGAAACCATCAAAACCCTGCTGCCGAGGAAGTATGCGGTCACGGTGGACATTCTGCCGCCCCCGCAGGGCAAGGATTACAACGACTGTCTTTGTATGCGGCTGGGCTTGCCCATCACCAAGCGCGGAGAAAGGAGCAAAGAACGGTGAGCGACTATATGAGTCCGGGACGGCGCATCCGGCACTTTCGTATGCTGCGGGGCATGACGCAAAAGGCGCTGGGCATCGCAGCAGGCTTTCCGCCCGAAACTGCTGACATCCGCATCGCACAGTATGAATCTGGTGCAAGAACACCGAAACACGCTCTGCTCTGTGCGCTGGCGGAGGCGTTGGGCGTTTCGCCCTCGGCGCTGGACATTCCCCGTATCAAGAGCCGTGAGGCGCTGAGCCAACTGCTGCTTGCGCTGGAGGATGAATACGGGCTGACGATTACGATTACGGAAAGCGATGAAAGGAGCACTTGCAATGGAAAATGAAAAGATGATCAAGGTGGTACTGCTGGAACCGGGCAAGCTCGCCCGCACAGCCGAGATCGATGCGTCCCTTGCCGGGATGCAGAAAACGGTGGGCGGCCTGATCGAGCCGTTTTATCCCTTTGAGGAGCAGGTCTGCATCGTCTGCAATGAGGAAAGCAAGATCAACGGGATGCGCCCGAACCGCAGCGTGAAGAACGACGACGGCGTGATGGTGGATTTCATCTTCGGCCCCGCCTTTATCTGCGACTGCCGGAGTGAAAATCTGGACAGCCTTTCCGACGAGCAGATCGACCGCTACGGCAAGATATTCCGTTACCCTGAACACCTTGCGCGGGTGAACGGCACGCTGCTCGGCATCCCGTATCGTCCGCAGCCGGAGCAGGAGCGGTGATATTATTTCGGTCGGTAGCAAAATGTTCGGCCTATGGGACGAACGCCATGCACTGTACCAGCAAGCATCGCCGTTGTGATACCACAACGGCACTTGTCAGGGGTAGCCCCTGAAACCCTTTCGTCCCCATCTGACTGGCGGACGATATTTTTATACCCGAAAGGAGGTCACAGCCGGTGAACGAACCCATGACCTTTTTGGACTTTTTCAGCGGTGTCGGCGGTTTCCGCAAGGGCTTTGAGCTTTGCGGCATGATCTGCAAAGGTCACTGCGAGATCGACAAATTCGCAGACCGCAGCTACCGCGCGATCCACGATGTAAAGGAGGATGAATGGTATGGCGAGGACATCACCAAAACCGAGTCCGCCGATCTGCCGAGGGTCAACCTCTGGGCAGGCGGATTCCCGTGTCAGGACATTTCTGTATCTGGCCGGCAGCGAGGGCTTGCAGGCAAGCGAAGCTCTCTCTTTTTTGAAATCGTTAGACTCCTCAAAGGCACGCCTGCCGAGGATCGACCCGAATGGCTTGTCCTTGAAAATGTTAAAAATTTGCTCTCCGTTAATCGAGGATGGGACTTTGCGACCGTTCTCCATTCGTTGGCCGAAATCGGCTATCATATCGAATACGGACTGCTTAATTCACGCTTCCACGGCGTTCCGCAAAACCGGGAACGCATCTACCTTGTCGCTTATCGACATTTTAGAGCCGAGGGTGGACGAAAAATATTTCCTGTCACCGCAAGCGACGGCAAGGCTCTTATACAACTGATCGGCGGCACGCAGGGTAAGCGGGTCTATGATCCTGCGGGCGTGAGCTGTACGCTGATGAGCGAGGGCGGCGGCTTTGCCGGACGCACGGGGATGTACTTCATCGACCTGTGCAAAGGCGAACCGAGGCTGACCGAGCACGCCCGCTGTATCAAAGCAAGATATGACAGCGGCATTACCAACCACAGCGGTGACAAAAGCGGCGTTCTCTGCATGAGCGGCGAGTGCCCGGACCGCACCGAAGAAACAACACTCATTCAGCTAAAGCGAGGTACGCCGAAAATTTTGGAACAGGAGCACACCAAATGCCTGATTGCAGGCTATGACAAGATCGGGGTCAGCAACCGGGGCGAAAGCTCCGGTATTTTTTATGGCTGCCGTGCCGTCCTCACCCCCGACCGGGAAAACAAGCGGCAAAACGGGCGGCGCTTCAAGGAGTGTGGCGAACCTGCCTTTTGCCTGAACACGCAGGACAAGCACGGCGTTTATCTCTGCGCCTGCGATTCCTGCGAGTTTGCTTTGCGTATCAAAAATGCTACCGCTGCCGGATATGCGGAAGCGCACTGCGGCGACAGCATCAATCTGGCATTTCCCGACAGCAAGACCCGCCGGGGCCGTGTCGGTAAAGGCCATGCACAGACGCTGGACACATCCTGCAATCAAGGCGTGCCGCTCGGCTGCGGCCGCATCCGCAAGCTGACACCTCGTGAGTGCTGGCGACTGCAAGGCTTTTCGGATGATATGTTTGACCGGGCCGCCGCCGTCAATTCCGACGCCCAGCTTTACAAGCAGGCGGGCAACGGTGTGACGATCCCCGTTGTGTATGCAGTTGGAAAACGGATCGTGGAAATTCAAAACGAGCTGAACAAGGAGGTACTATGAGAAAACGCAATGTTCACATTCAATTCTGGCTGGACAAAAAGGAAGCCGAGGCGTTTCAGAAGAAGGTCAAAAAGAGCGGACTTTCCCGTGAAGCGTATCTTCGGCACTTGGTAACCGGCCTTGAACCGCAGGACGCACCGCCGCCCGACTATTACGCCATGATGCGGGAACTCCACGGGATCGGCAACAATCTCAATCAGATCGCCGCAAAAGCCCACACCCTGAATGCACTGGATGTGCAGCGGTATGACGAGAACTGCCGCAAGCTGGATGATGCCGTCAAGACGATCACCGCAGCGGTCATTTTGCCCCGCCCGATGAAGTGATGCGCTTATGGCGACGACATCAATATGGCGGGTAAAAGGCTGGCTCGGCAAGGTGGTGATCTATGCGGAGAACCCCGAAAAGACGGCGAACCCGAAATTCTACGCCGACCGGGAGCTGACCGAACAGGACGGGCAGCAGCTTTCCGATGTGATTTGCTACGCCGTCAATTCCGAGAAAACGCAGGAAACGGGCACCGAGGACGGCGCACCGCTCCACCGCTTTGTGTCGGGCATCAACTGCTCTCCCGCCACCGCCCGTGACGAAATGCTTGCCGTAAAAAAGCGGTTCGGCAAGGAGGACGGCACCGTGGCCTATCACGGCTATCAGTCCTTTGCCCCCGGCGAGGCAACGCCCGAACTGGCACATGAGATCGGCGTAAAGCTGGCTGAGCGGCTATGGGGCAATCGCTATCAGGTGATCGTCGCCACCCACCTTGACAAAGAAAATCATCTGCACAATCACTTTGTGGTGAACACGGTTTCCTTTGCGGACGGCATCAAATACCACCGCACCCGAAAGGATTATTACAAAATGCAGACGGTTTCCGACGAGCTTTGCCGGGAATATGGGCTGTCGGTGATCGAGCAACCGCAGCAAGGCCGGGGCAAGCAATACGGCGAATGGCGTGCCGAGCAGGAACAGCGCCCCACTTGGCGAGGGCTGATCCGTGCAGACATTGACGAGGCGATACGGCAGGCCATGACCGAGCGGCAGTTTTTTGACGCTCTGCGGAAAAAGGGCTATGCGGTAAAGGTCGGCAAAGATATTTCGGTCAGACCGCCGGGCAAGGAGCGATTCGTGCGCCTGATGCGCAATTTCGGTGAGGACTACTCTCTGGACAGCATCCGCAGGCGTATTTTATCTCAGCGCCGCCCCGAACGAAGAACAACGGAGCAAAAACCGGAGATCCTGCGGGTCAGGCTGATCGGCAATCTGAAAACCGCCCGAAAACTGACCGGCTTTCGGACGCTGTATGTTCACTACTGCTATCTGCTGGGCATCTTTCCGAAGAACCGCCCGCAGCAAAGCAGAAAACGGCTGCACTTTCTCCTGCGGGAGGATCTGTTGAAACTGGACGCCATCACCGCCGAAACAAGGCTGCTCATAGGGCATCGGATCGATACCGCCGAGCAGCTTTTTTGCTACCGTGACGAGGTAAACGGAAAAATCGAAGCCCTGACCGCTGACAGAAAACAGCTTTACAAAGCACAGCGGACAGCGGCAGTAAAGTCCGATCCCGAAAAGGCGTCGGAGGTCAAGGTGAAGGTCGCCGCACTTTCCAAAGAGCTTGCCGCGCTGCGAAAGGAGGTGGTTTTATGTAACAGCATTGCCGAGCGTTCCGGCGTGATCCAAGAGAAAATCAAAGCCGTCCGTGAGGACGAACAAATCAAAGGAAAGGAGAAATGTGACCGCGCCGAGCAGCAAAAAAACGCCAGATGATCGGCGGTCACACAAAATTCGCAAGCGAATTTTCTAAACACGAAGGAGATGATGAAATATGTACAATTCCGGTGACGCAGCGGAGCAAGTCGTGCGGATCAGCTTGGAGGGTACGGAAGTTGCCCTGAAGCTGACCGGCTCGGCGGCAAAGAATATCGCCGCCATGCTCTACGCTGTCTGGAAAAACCGAGATAAGAACAAGACCAAAGGCCACCAGCGGCTCTCCGCCATGCTCAAAAGCGGCAAGGAGCTGAAAGTGTTTACCGTCAGCGAGGAGCATCTGAAACAGTTTGCAACCGAAGCCAAACGATACGGTGTTGTCTACTGTGCCCTGCGTGGCAAAGAGCGTTCCGCTGACGGTATGGTAGACATTATGGTGCGTGCCGAGGATGCGTCCAAGATCAACCGCATCGTGGAGCGCTTCAAGCTGGCGACGGTCGATGCCGTTTCCATCAAGCGGGACATTGCGCAGTCCAAGGCGGACAAAGCCGCCCCGTCTGCCCCCGAGCAGGAGAAACCCGACAAAGCGGCGGACGACCGCCTGCTGGATGACCTGATGGGCGCACCCGTTCAAAAGGAGGAACGCGCATCCCCAAACCCTGCGGCGGCAAAGACGGAGAAATCCCGTCCGTCCGCGCCTACCTTCGAGAAGCAAAGCAGAACCGCCGAGGGTACTGCTAAATCTCCCGAAGAACGCCCCTCTGTCCGTGAGGAATTGCGGGTAATCCGGGAGAGTAGGCAGAAAGAGGCGGCAGAGCCGGGCATTTCCGAACCCACCCCGGCAAAAGAGCCGAAAAAGCAGCCGACAACCACTCACAAGCAGCCTTCCCGAAAGAAACCGAAGAAAGCAAAGGAGCGATAAGCCATGAGCAATTTTGATGATATTTTTGAATCCGCCCCACAGACCGACGAATTTGACAAGGAGGCGTGGGCGGCAAAGAAAAAGGCGGAGCGCGACGAGGTTTACGCTATGGCCGATGCCACCGCCGAGGCGGTCTGCGCTGACGGCAGCAAGTTCCGTAACTATCTGGATGTGCAGGCGACTTTCCGCAACTACTCTGCCACCAACGCCCTGTTGATCCTTGCAACGAAGCCGGACGCCCGCAGGCTTGGCGATAAAGATTTCTGGCGGGATCAGGGCGTGTATATCAAGCGGCAGGAGTTCGGCCGCCCCATCAAGATCGTCGAGTCCAACGGCGAGTACACCCGTGACGACGGCAGCATCGGCGTGTCTTACAACATCAAGCGGGTCTATGATATTTCGCAGACCACCGCCCGAACGAGAACGCCGCAGGCGGTTTCCCATGATGCACGGGCGCTGCTGAACGCCCTGATCTACAAACGCCCCGCACCGGTGCAGTCCGTGGACGAACTGCCGAACGGCATGGATGCCGTGTACGACCGTGAGCAGAACGCCGTTTTTGTCCGCCGGGGTCTGTCGGCAATCGATCTGTTCTGCAGTCTGTCCAAGGCGTTGGCGCAGGCGGAACTTGCCCGGACTGGCGAGGAATACACCGAAGAAAACGCCGGTTTCAAGGCACAGTGCGTTTCCTATATTCTCGGCAAAGAGTTCGGCGTGGATGTGAACGGTTATGCCTTTGAAGCACCTGCCGATTTTCTGCGCACCGATGACCCGCAGACGATCCGTGCCGAGCTTACCGACATCCGGGACACCGCCTACGACATTTCCGCAAGAATGGCAAGGTCGCTGGAACAGAACAAAGCGCCCCGCCATACGGAACAGGAGCGCTGATTATGGAGAAAACAGAAAAACGGGTACTGACGCTCGACCGTTACGAACATGGCGTTGTTATCAATGCTCTGAATGAAATGCGAAACGACCTGCTGGAAGAAGAACGCCCCACCGATATTGTTGACGAGGTTCTTTTGAAGGTGATCGATGCTCCCGCAAAGAAAGTACGGTGCCGGAACGATGAAGCGAGAGAATAACCCTCTTGTCCTCTGCCTGTTCGGTATTCTCCCTGTGGTGTGGCTGGGGCTGCTGATCGCCCCTGCCGCCCACGGCGGTCTGCCGGAGATCGTCGCCCGGTTTCCGGCGGTGATGAACGACCCGTTTCATATCGAGCTTTGCGGGGACAGTCTGAAAACTGTTCTCATTCTGCTCTGTGCCTACGGGCTTATGGTGAGTGTCATTCTGTCGTCCCGCCGCAATTACCGCCGGGGTGAGGAACATGGTTCGGCCAAGTGGGGCTCGGCCCGAACCGTCAACCGAAAATACCGGGCAGCCGCGCCGGAGGCCAACAAGATCTTCACGCAGAATGTCCGTATGGGTCTGGACGGGCGGGAACACCGCCGCAACCTCAACACGGTCGTGGTCGGCGGCAGCGGCGCAGGCAAAACGAGGTTTTACGCCAAACCGAATTTGTGTCAAGCCAACACGAGCTTTACCGTGCTGGACCCGAAGGGCGAGCTGCTGCGCAGCACGGGGCATCTGCTGCGGCTAAAGGGCTATGAGGTGCGGGTGCTGGATCTTCTAAACATGGAGAAAAGCCACTGCTACAACCCGTTTGTTTACCTGCGGGACGACAACGATGTGCAGCGGCTTGTGACCAATCTGTTCAAAAGCACCACGCCGAAAGGCAGCCAGTCCAACGATCCCTTTTGGGACACCGCCGCGTCTATGCTCCTGCTGGCGCTGATCTTCTATCTGAAATACGAAGCGCCACCCGACGAGCAGAACTTTCCAATGGTCATGGAAATGTTGCGTGCGGCGGATGTGCGGGAGGACTGCGACGAATACACCTCGCCGCTGGACGAGCTGTTTGAACGGCTGGAAATGCGGGAGCCCGACCATATTGCCGTGAAGTATTACAAGGACTACCACTCCGGCAGCGCCAAAACACTGAAATCCATTCAGATCACTTTGGCGGCAAGGTTAGAGAAATTCAATCTGTCCTCGTTGGCGGCGCTGACCGCTACGGATGAGCTGGATCTGCCGTCCCTCGGCGAAAAGAAAGTGGCGCTCTTTGCCCTGATCCCCGACAATGATACCAGCTTTAACTTTTTGGTCAGCATTTTGTACACGCAGCTTTTTCAGCAGCTATTCTATCTGGCCGACCACAAATACGGCGGCAGTCTGCCCGTTCCCGTTCACTTCCTAATGGACGAGTTCAGCAATGTCAGCCTGCCGGAGGATTTCTCCAAGATCCTTGCGGTCATGCGCTCCCGCAATGTGTATGTGTCCATCATTCTGCAAAATGTGGCGGCGCTCAAAGCGCTGTTTGAAAAGGAATGGGAGTCGATCCTCGGCAACTGCGACGAGTTCCTTTATCTCGGCGGCAACGAAACATCGACCCACAAGCTGATCTCGGAATCCTACCTCGGCAAATCCACCATCGACACCAACACCTACGGCAAATCATCCGGGCGAAACGGCAATTACAGCACGAACTATCAGATCAGCGGCAGAGAGCTTCTGACGCCGGACGAAGTGCGTATGCTGGACAACCGTTACGCCCTTTTGTTTATCCGTGGTGAGCGTCCAGTGATGGACGAGAAATACGACATTCTGAAACACCCGAACATTGCACTGACCGAGGACGGCGGCGCAGCACCTTATGAACACGGCGGGACGGAAAATGCCATTGCGACGCTCTCATTTGCAGGCGCTGCCGCCGAAACCGTACCCGCACCCAATGAACCCATACCCGATTATGAGCTTCTTTCCGACGAGGATATAGAAGCTCTTTTTTAATTCAATTCAAGGAGGATAAACCCATGAAGAACACCCAAAAGACTGCAAACAAGCTGCCCATGCCCGGCAAGGTCAGAAAGGGCTTTCGCTTCTACTGCGTCGCTGTGCTGTCGGTTGCCCTTGTGCTTGGCTGCTCCGTCACGGCCTTTGCCGCCAATGACCCGATTGCCGTCGTGAACAACCTGAGCGATTTCATTTTCGGCCTGATCCGTGCGGTCGGACTGATCCTGCTCGGCTGGGGTATCGTGCAGGTGGGACTTTCGTTCCAGTCCCACGATCCCAGCCAGCGCAGCAACGGCTTTCTCACCCTTGCGGGCGGCATCGTCATCACCTTTGCCAAAGAGATCCTGAACCTGATCACGGGCTGAAAGGAGGCCGCAGATGGAAAAGTGCGAGTGCTATATCCACTCTCTGAAACAGGGAGAAACCCATGTGCTCGGTGAGGCGACGATCCTCAAACGCATCGGGGACAACGACTACCTTGCCGAATACAACGGCGTGAAGTGCCACGCCATATTCAATCCCTTTGCCGGGCGCTACTTTGTGGATGATGTGTACGGCGTGATCCGCAGCTCGCCCGACCGGGACAGCAGATAAATGATACGGCGCACGGGGCAGGTCACTTTGGCCTGCCCCTATTTGCCGGAAAGGAGGAAGCTGTGAAGAAATACAGCATTATTTACGCAGACCCGCCTTGGCGGTACAAAGTCTATTCTAAAAAGGGGCTTGGGCGCTCCGCCGAATCCCACTACCCGACAATGGAGCTGGAAGATATACGGGCGCTGCCGGTCGGCACGCTTGCCGCTGATGACTGCGTATTGTTTCTATGGACAACGATCCCACTGCTGCACGACTGCTTTTCGGTCATGCGTGCATGGGGCTTTTCGTATAAGACGGTGGCTTTCGTATGGATCAAGCAGAACCGCAAGTCCGACAGCCTGTTTTGGGGTATGGGACACTGGACGAGAGCCAATGCAGAGTTCTGTATGCTTGCCACCAAAGGCCGCCCGAAACGCCGCTCGGCCGGGGTGCATCAAGTCATCCTCTCCCACATCGAGGAACACAGCAAAAAGCCGGACGAAGCAAGGCGGCGCATTGTCGAGCTGATGGGTGATCTGCCCCGCATTGAGCTGTTCGCCCGTCAAAAAACGGACGGCTGGGATGTTTGGGGCAACGAGGTCGCCTGCGATATTGCGCTGACGGGAGGTGAGCCGAATGTCGGATAACTGGATCGTACAGAATTTGGAGAATGCGCTGGAAACTTGGAATGAAAAGCTGGCGGAGATCTGGCAGCTCATTACGCAGTCGCCGGAGCAGTTCAAGGGCGGCACGATCTGGAATGTGATCGTCGGCATCCACGGTGCGGTGCAGGCCATCGGGCTTGCGCTGCTCGTTTTGTTCTTTGTGGTGGGCGTGATGAAAACCTGCGGCAGCTTTGCGGAACTGAAACGGCCGGAGCACGCTCTCAAAGTGTTTATCCGTTTCGCCCTTGCCAAGGCCGCCGTCACATACGGCTTGGAGCTGATGATCGCCCTATTCAACATCGTGCAGGGGCTGATCTCTACTATCATGAACGCCGCAGGCTTTGGGGTGGCGCAGGAAACTGTGCTGCCTGCCGAGATCGTGACCGCCGTAGAGGACTGCGGCTTTTTTGAAAGCATCCCATTGTGGGCAGTGACCTTGATCGGCGGGCTGTTTATCACGGTTTTGTCGTTTATCATGATCATGACCGTGTACGGCAGATTTTTCAAACTCTATCTCTACACGGCCATTGCACCGGTCCCGCTCTCGGCCTTTGCAGGCGAGCCGTCACAGAACATCGGCAAGAGCTTCATCAAAAGTTATGCCGCCGTTTGTTTAGAGGGTGCGATCATCGTACTGGCCTGCATCATCTTCTCTCTGTTTGCATCCAGTCCGCCCGTCGTCGATCCCGACGCTGCGGCGGTAACGCAGGTGTGGTCGTATGTGGGCGAGTTAGTTTTCAATATGCTGGTGCTCGTCGGCGCTGTCAAAATGGCCGACCGTGTTGTGCGTGAAATGATGGGACTGTAAAGGAGGACGAGATTTGGAAGTGAAAATCAATCGGGAGATCCGCAACTATACCGAATCAATGTTTTTCGGGTTGAGTATGCGGCAATTCATATTTTCCATTTTGGCGGTCGCTGTTGCCGTGGGGCTGTACTTTCTATTAAAGCCCTATGTCGGGACGGAAACCGTGTCGTGGATGTGTATTATCGGCGCTGCTCCCTTTGCGGCGCTGGGGTTCATCACCTACCACGGCATGACTGCCGAGCAATTTATCTGGGCATGGATTCGCTCGGAACTTTTAGAGCCGAAAGAGATTCGTTTTGAATCCTCGAATTTCTACTATGAAGCGCTCAAAGACAAAATTGAAAAATCACAGCAAGGAGGTAAACGATGATTAAGACCTTAAAAAACCTGCTGAAACAGGATAAAGAGAGATATTCCGTCCCCCGCAAGGTGCAGGATATTATCCCGATTCAGCGTATCTGGAAAGACGGTATTTTTCAGGTGGGAAACCGCTTTTCCAAGACCTATAAATTCAGCGATATAAACTACCTTGTGGCAAGCCGTGAGGACAAAGAGGCTATGTTTCTTGCCTACTCCGAACTGCTCAACTCTCTGGATTCCGGCGCTACCACAAAAATCACGATCAATAACCGCAGACTGAACAAGGCAAATTTTGAACAGTCAATTTTAATGCCTATGCGCGGCGATTCCCGTGATGTGTACCGCAAGGAATACAATCAAATGCTGCTTGACAAAGCCACGGGAGCGAACGGCATTATACAGGAAAAGTATATCACCATATCCGTTGCCAAAAAGGATATTGGGGAAGCCCGCACCTATTTTGCCCGTGTGGGCGCAGACCTGATTTCCCACTTTGCCGCCCTCGGCTCAAAGTGTACGGAAATGCACGCAGGCGAAAAGCTGCGTGTGCTTCACGACTTCTACCGTCAGGGCGAGGAAGCCGCCTTTCATTTCGACCCGCAGGATATGATGAAAAAGGGACACGATTTCAAGGACTATATCTGCCCCGATTCCATTGAAAAGAACAGCGATTATTTGAAGCTCGGCGATAAATATTGCCGGGTTCTTTTTTTGAAAGACTATGCTTCATATATCAAGGACAGTATGGTAACGGAGCTCACCGACTTTAACCGCAATATGATGTTGTCGATTGATGTTGTTCCCGTTCCCACCGACGAAGCGGTGCGTGAGGTGGAAAACCGCCTTTTAGGGGTCGAGACAAACATCACAAACTGGCAGCGACGCCAAAACGCCAACAACAATTTTTCTGCGGTCGTGCCGTATGATATGGAGCTCCAGCGTAAGGAAAGCAAGGAATTTTTGGACGACCTGACAACGAGGGATCAGCGCATGATGTTTGCGGTCATTACTATGGTAATCACCGCCGACGACAAAAAGCAGCTTGACAGCGACACCGAAACGGTGCTGTCCGTTGCAAGAAAGCATATGTGCCAGCTTGCCGTTTTAAAATTTCAGCAGTTCGACGGCTTGAATACTGTTCTTCCTATTGGTACACGCAGAATCAATGCGTTCCGTACACTCACAACGGAATCTTTGGCAGTATTTATGCCGTTCAAGGTACAGGAAGTTCAGGACAAGGGCGGTATCTATTTCGGGGAAAACGCCATTTCTCATAATCTTATTATGTGCAACAAGGCGAATCTTTTGAATCAGTCGGCTTTTCTGCTCGGCGTTCCCGGTTCGGGTAAATCCTTTTCCGCAAAAGAATTGATTGCCTTTCTGATTCTCAACACCGAGGACGATGTGCTGATCTGCGACCCTGAAAATGAGTTCGGCGCTCTGGCGGCGGCTTTGGGCGAGGAAACAGCGACCGTCATTCATATGGCCGCAGGCGGCAAAGACCGCTTGAACGCTATGTATATGGTTGACGGCTACGGCGAGAACAATCCCATTGTGGAGAAATCGCAGTTCATTATGTCCCTTGTAGAGCAGATCGACAGAACCGGGGTCGGCCCGCAACAGAAATCCATTATTGATCGCTGTACGGCCCTTGTGTATCAGGAGGCCGAGGCGACGGGCAAAACCGCTACCCTCTGCGATCTCCGCAATAAACTTTTGGAACAGCCCGAAGAAAAGGCAAAGGAAATCGCCCTGTCTCTGGAACTGTTCACTACGGGATCGCTTGATATTTTCGGACACGAAAGCACCGTAGACCTCGACAAGCGAATTGTCGTCTTTGATATTCACAGCTTGGGCAATCAGTTAAAGCCTACGGGACTTCTGGTTATCACCGATACCATTCTGAACCGTGTTACGCTCAACTGGAAAAAGGGCAAGCGTACCCATGTCTTTATCGACGAGTTTCATGTTGTGTTTGAGAACGAGCAAAGTGGCATTTTCTTTAACTCTGCTTGGAGGCAGTTCAGAAAGAGAAACGGCTACCCGACCGCCATTACGCAGAATGTGGAATATCTGCTCGATTCCGTACAGGCAAGCACAATGCTTTCCAACTCTGAATTTGTGGTAATGCTCAATCAGGCGTTTTCCGACCGTTCCAAGCTCTCGAAGCTCTTAAATATCTCCGATGAGCAGATGAGCTATGTTACCAATGCGGACGCAGGCTGCGGTCTTATCAAGTACGGCAGCGCCCTTGTACCCTTTATCAACCGCTTTCCGAGAGATACAAAACTGTATCAGCTTATGACGACGAAACCCGGCGAGGGTGTGTTCGGCGGCGGGGACGCTTCTTAATTTCAAAACAGGAGGACAATTCTTATGAAAAGCAAATATCTGATGATCGGGGCGGCCGTATGTGCCGCCCTTTTCCTTTTCTCCGGCGTTATGCTTTATCGGCAGTATGCGGACGAGAAACAGAGCGCCGAAGCCTTTGACAATATCGCTGCACTTGTGCAGGACGAAACGCCGCCCGCCGATGAGCCGCAGGAAACCGAACCCCCGCAGCCCGAACAAACCGCCTTTGAAAAGTACGCTGCGGTCTATGAGCAAAACAGCGATTTTGTGGGCTGGATTTCCATTGAGGGAACAAACATCGACTATCCTGTAATGCAGACGGTTGACAATCCGAACTGCTATCTGAAACGCAGCTTTGAAAAGCAGTACAGCGATTACGGCGTTCCCTATGTGCAGGAAAACTGCGACCTTGCACTGTCCGACAACTGCGTGATCTACGGCCACCATATGAACAACGGGACGATGTTTGCCGATCTCTGCAAGTATGAAAGTGAGGACTTCTATCAGGAGCACAAGACCATCCGCTTTGATACCCTGTCCGGGTTCGGCGAATATGAGATCGTGGCAGTGTTCAAGACCGTTGCCTATTCCGAGCAGGGCTTCAAGTATTACCACTTCACCCGTGCGGACTCGGCGGAGGACTTTGATGATTATATCGCCCAATGCAAGGCATTTTCCATCTACGACACCGGCGTAACGGCGGAATACGGCGACAAGCTGATCACGCTTTCCACCTGCGAATACAGCCGCAAAAACGGGCGCATGGTCGTTGTCGCCAAGCGGATCGCCGCACCCTCTGCGGAGGTGGGCAGCGATGAAGCCTGAAAAATATGTGGTGTCGCTTTCGGGCGGCAAGGATTCTACGGCGATGCTCCTGCGCCTGCTGGAGGAAAAGCGGCCTGTTGACCTGATCCTCTTTTGCGATACAGGGCTGGAATTTCCGCAGATGTACGAGCATCTTGCCCGTTTGGAGGCGTATATCGGCAGACCGATTACCCGGCTGAAAGCGGAGCATGATTTTGAATACTACTTTCTGCACTACACGCCAAAGCGGAAAAATCCTGCATTGGAGCAGTACAGCGGCATGAGCTGGGCAGGTCCGCGCAACCGCTGGTGTACGGGCATCCTCAAAACCCGTGTGGTGGACGCCTATCTGAAAGAACTGCGAGAAGATTACACGGTCATTGAATATGTCGGTATCGCTGCCGACGAACCGAAGCGGATCAAGGACAAGACCTATCCTCTCGCAGAATGGGGTATGACCGAAAAGGACTGTCTGGCCTACTGCTATGAACGGGGCTTTGATTGGGGCGGTCTGTATGAGATATTCCACCGGGTTTCCTGCTGGTGCTGTCCTCTGCAAAGTCTGGATGAGCTGCGAAAGCTGCATCGGCATTTCCCCGACCTTTGGCGGCAGCTCGAAACTTGGGACGATGCCACTTGGCGTACCTTTATCAAGGGGTATTCTGCCCGTGACCTCGCCACCCGTTTCGACTTTGAGAAGCAGTGGCAAAAAGCCGGTGGAAACATCCGCAGCCGTGCGTTTTATGCGGCGATGCGGGAAGAGATCCAGCGGTGCAGAACGGAGGTGAAGCCATGCCTGACATCAAGACGAGAGATGTGGTCAAGGGAACGGTAAAGGTGATCGACAAATCGGCAGTAGCCGCCGAGCGGATGAAGGATGCCTATGTCCGCACCAAGGACAAGGCGGAGCACAGCGTTTTTGCGGCGGAATCCTCTCCCGAAGAATACGCCGCCGACCGTACTTTGACCGGGACGGAAACGGCGGCACACGAAGCTGTTCATGGATTAGATAAGGCCAGCCGCAAGGGTGTGAAAACCACCAAGGAGAATATCTCCAAGGCAAAGGACTATTTTCAGCGAAGAAAGACCAACTTGCCGAAAAAGCAGGCGCAGAACGCCATGCAACGGGTGCGTCGCTCTGCCGATACTACGCAAAAGACAATCAAAACGGTAGACCGCAGCGGCAAGACCATCAAACAGACGGCAAAATCTACGGGCAAAGCGGCGGTCAAGACCACGCAGAAAACCATTAAGACCGCCGAGCAGACTGCCCGGACGACCATAAAAACGACGCAGGCTGCGGCAAAGACGGCACAGAAAACCGCACAGGCCACAGCAAAAGCCGCTAAAACTGCTGCACAGACCGCCCGTGCAGCAGCAAAGGCAACTGCGGCAGGCATCAAGGCGGCGGTCAAGGCTACCGCTGCCGCCGTCAAAGCCATCATTGCCGGAACAAAGGCACTGATCGCCGCCATTGCTGCGGGCGGGTGGATCGCCGTTGTTGTGATTATCGTTATTTGTCTGATTGGGCTGATCGTCGGCTCTTGCTTCGGCATCTTCTTCTCCGGTGAGGACAGCGGCACGGGACAGACCATGCGGCAGGCCGTGCAGGAGATCAACGCCGACTATCAATCGCAGATCGACACCACAAGGGCAAATCTCACCTATGACGAGCTGGAAATGTCCGGCTCCCGTGCCGTCTGGCCGGAGGTGCTGGCGGTGTATGCCGTGAAAACCACCACTGACCCCGACAATGCACAAGAGGTCGCCACGATGGACGATTCCAAAAAGGCGATTCTAAAAGATATTTTCTGGCAGATGAATGAAATATCTTCCCGCACCGAAACAAAGACCGAGGAAGTGATTACCGAAACCGACGACGGCCACGGGAATATTGTGGAAACAACGACCACCGTTACACGAACCTATCTGTATATCACGGTCAGCCATAAGACCGCCGAGGAAATGGCGGATCAGTACAATTTCAATGCAGACCAGCGAAAGCAGCTTGCCGAGCTTCTTGCCGACGAAAACCAAAGGTTGTGGTGCGCTGTTCTTTACGGTATCGGCACAGGCGACGGCGAGATTGTAACTGTTGCGCTCTCGCAGATCGGCAATGTGGGCGGTGCGCCTTATTGGTCGTGGTACGGCTTTAACTCTCGTGTGGAATGGTGCGCCTGTTTCGTTTCGTGGTGTGCCAACGAGTGCGGCTATATCGACGCAGGCGTTATCCCGAAATTTGCAGGCTGCGTCTGGGGTGTCGAATGGTTCAGAGATCGCGGACTATGGCAGGACAACAGCTACGAACCCCGTCCCGGTGACATTATCTTTTTCGATTGGGATAATAAAGGTTCGTCAGGCCCGCAGGACGGAGAATCCGATCATGTGGGGATTGTTGAAAAAGTCGAGAACGGCACAGTTTACACCGTGGAGGGCAATTCCGGCGATAGTTGCCGAGAAAATCACTATGCCATAGGGTATTATGAGATATTGGGGTATGGTATGCCGCAGTATTAAAATTCATTTCGGCTGTTTGTATTAAACAGCCGAATACATACGCTTTTCAAAAAAGTCTGCAAATGCAAACCAAACACTTGTATTTTAGCGATTTAAGTGCTATGATAGAGTTAATAAGTCTATTCGGAGGAACGAAATGAAAGTTTGTTATAATAAGCTTTGGAAACTGCTTATAGATAAAGGGATGAAAAAAAGTCAATTAAGAGTGGCGGTTGGTGCAAGCAAAAGCACTTTTGCTAAACTTGGGAAAAACGAAAATGTCACACTTCCTGTTTTGCTTGATATATGCGAATATCTAAACTGTGACTTTGGCGATATTATGGAAGCTGTGCCGGAAATTAAGGAGCAATAAAATGAGTGAACAAATTTTAATAGTAGACGATGAAAAGGAGATAGCCGATCTAATAGAGGTATATCTTAAAAATGATGGTTACACGGTACATAAATTTTATAATGGTCTGGATGCTTTGGAATGTATTGAAACGCAAAAAATGGATTTGGCAATTTTAGATGTAATGCTTCCAGATATTGATGGATTTCGTATTTGTCAGAAAATCAGAGAACAGTATTTTTATCCTATTATAATTCTGACGGCAAAAGTTGAGGATACTGATAAAATTATGGGACTTACCATTGGAGCTGATGATTACATTACAAAACCTTTCAATCCTTTGGAGGTTGTAGCAAGAGTAAAAACGCAACTTCGCCGTTATGTTCGTTATAATAATGCGGCTAATACCAAGGAAAAAGATACTCCCATTGCAGAACATGATGTAAGAGGACTTATTATAAACAAGAATACTCACAAATGTACTTTGTATGGAAAAGAGGTTACTTTGACACCTATTGAGTTTTCTATCCTCTGGTACTTGTGTGAGAACAGAGGAAAAGTTATTTCGTCTGAGGAATTGTTTGAAAATATTTGGGGTGAGAAATTCCTTGATAACAATAATACTGTTATGGCTCATATCGGAAGATTGAGGGAAAAGCTTAATGAGCCTGCAAAAAAACCGAAATTTATAAAAACTGTGTGGGGAGTGGGATATACCATTGAAAAATAAAAGAAATAGCGAAAGAGATGATTATCGTCTTCTTAAAAACAAATTATTGATTAGAACTTTTGGAATGTTGTTTTTTGCGTTTGCTTTTTTAGCAGCCTTGTACTCTCTATTTTTAAAAGGGCACATAGCAGACACTTTTGTGGGTTTTTTGGATAATTTTGTCTACCATGATTATGACCGAGCTTATAATGTATATTCAATATATATTAGAGATTATATGAGTCTTTTCTTCGTAGTGCTTTCCTTACTGTTATTTGCAATTATTTTGCGCTTTTATCTAAATGAATTTTCCAAGTATTTCAAAGAAATTAACCGTAGTATAGATGCTCTGATAGAAGAAAATTCAGGAGATATTGTTTTGCCTTCTGAATTAACTGCAATCGAAAAGAAAATCAATCATATTAAGCATACTCTTGAACAACGAAAACTGGCAGCAGAGCTTTCAGAACAGCGGAAAAATGACCTTGTTGTTTATCTTGCCCACGATTTGAAAACCCCACTCACCTCAGTAATTGGGTATTTAACTTTGCTGAGGGACGAAAACAAAATTTCCGAAGAATTA
>OHYG01000305.1_pt1 | contig 22870 bp, 18 predicted proteins | sample 1580221 | NCBI WGS metagenome assembly OHYG01 (sample SAMEA3882521, study PRJEB24775) | human gut metagenome | biome: human-associated habitat; feature: intestine environment; material: feces | place: Netherlands | collected 2009/2010 | reverse complement strand
CCCCTCGGTGGTCATCGCCATCGACGCGCTGGCCGCCCGCAGCCGTCACCGGCTGTGTGCCACCGTGCAGCTGGGGGACACGGGCCTGATCCCCGGCAGCGGCGTAGGCAATCACCGCAAGGCAGTCAACGCCCGGACGCTTGGCGTGCCGGTCATCGCCCTGGGCGTCCCCACGGTCATCGACGGCGCGGCCCTCTGCGGCGACGAGGACGCCCCGCCCACCGGACTGTTCGTCACGCCCCAGGACATCGACCGCCGCGTCCGTGAGCTGGGCCGGCTCATCGGCTATGGCGTCACCCTGGCGCTCCAGCCCGGCCTGACGCCGGAGGATGCAGCAGCCCTGCTGGGATAGCCCTTGCAAAATCCTCCCCGACGCGGTACAATAGGACATCAAAACTTCGGAACGGGAGGTATCGCACATGGAATTCAACCCCCAGATACAGCTGGCCGGCCTGCTGGAGTGGATGGCCGAGCAGATGCACGCCTGCCACGGCAAGACCGCCGTCATCGGCATCTCCGGCGGAAAGGACAGCTCCACCGTGGCGGCGCTGGCGGTGGCAGCCTACGGCAAGGAAAACATCATGGGCGTGCTGATGCCCGACGGCGTACAGCCGGATATCGACTACTCCAACGGTCTGGTGGACGTGCTGGATATCCCCCACGTGACCATCAACATCCACGATGCCGTACAGGGCGTGGTGAAGGAGATGGAGCGGGTGGGACTGACCCCCAGCCGTCAGACGCTGGTGAACCTGCCCAGCCGCATCCGCATGGCCACCCTGTACGCCGTGGCACAGACGGTGGAGCAAGGCATCGTCATCAACACCAGCAATCTCAGCGAGGACTGGGTGGGCTACTGCACCATTTACGGTGACAGCGCCGGCGCCTTCTCCCCGCTGGGCATGTACACCACCGAGGAGGTCATCGCTCTGGGCCGTGCGCTGGGCCTGCCGGAGCGGTTCCTCATCAAGCCGCCGTCCGACGGTCTGACCGGCCTCACCGACGAGGACAATCTGGGCTTTACCTATCACGCTGTTAACGAGTACATCCGCCGGGGCGTGGTGGACGAGAAGATCAAGGCCGACATTGACCATAAGCACGCCGTCAGCCGCTTCAAGTTCCAGACGCTGCCGGTGTATCAAAACGGCCTGCCCATCGTACTGGAGGAACCGACGGATTATTATAATCCGGATAAGAAGTGATGAAAAAACCGCCTTTGGGCGGTTTTTCTTTACCGGGAATCTCATGGGCGGACAGGGTCGTCCGACCCTACATTGTCATTGCGAACCAGTGCTCACACTGGTGTGGCAATCCGTATTCCCCCTGATAATAAAAGGATACGGATTCCCACGACAGTGACATCGGTCACTGTCTCGGAATGACAGAAACGCAATCTTTCACAAAATAAGGATGTGAGGCGGCGGCGCATCCTTTCTCCTTTCTTCACCTTGTCTTTCCCGCCGGTATGTGCTATGCTGGAGACGGGAGCGCTGCGCTTCCAAGGAGGAATCTATGAAACATATGACATTCCGCGAACGGCGCTACCGCCGGGCACACCTGGACTGTGTGCGCCACATCACGCTGGACCCCAAGGGCCCCGGCATGGTACGCATCCATATGATCCCGCCCAGGGACGACACGCCGGACGCGCCCTTTCTGCTGCTGCTCAACGGCGCGCAGCTGGTGCCGCTGAATCTCAGCTGGGCCATCCTGCTGGCCAACCTGATGGATCAGCTGCAAGCCTACGAGGGGCAGGATCTGGCGGAGGATCAGTGGGAGGCCCTGCTGACGGCGGCGGTGGAGGAGACTCACCGCACCTATCCCCGCACCAAACGGCAGACGCTGGCCTCCGACCTGCACCTGATGCTGACCAGTCTGGTCGCCATCGCTCAGGGACGCGAGCCGGAGGCGGAGGTGGGGCTTCTCTCGCTGTCGGACTACGCGCCGGAGATGACCGCGCCCCACCGGATGGATCTGATGGTCAGCGCCATGGAGAAGGATGGCGGGTGGCACTGCAACCAGAAGTGTCTGCACTGCTATGCTGCCGGACAGCCCATGGGCGAAACGCCGGAGCTGTCCACCGAGCAGTGGAAAACCGCACTGGCGCTTCTGCGCAAGGCAAATATCCCTCAAGTGACCTTTACCGGCGGCGAGCCGACGCTGCGGAGCGATCTGGTGGAGCTGGTGCAGGCGGCGGCGTGGTTCGTCACCCGGCTGAACACCAACGGCCGCTTGCTGACGCCGGAGCTGTGCGCGGGACTGTACAAGGCCAGCCTTGACAGCGTGCAGGTGACGCTCTATAGCGCCGAGGGCAACATTCACAATCAGCTGGTGGGCACCAACGGCTTCAACGACACGGTGCAGGGCATCCGCAACGCCGTGGCGGCGGGACTGATCGTGTCGGTGAATACCCCGCTTTGCTCCCTGAACACCCACTATGCCGAGACACTGCGATTCGCCCACAGTCTGGGGGTGCGGTACGTCACCTGCTCCGGCCTGATCCCTTCCGGCAGCGCCTGCGGTGCGCAGAGCCGGGCCACCGCCCTGACCCCGGAGCAGCTGACGGACATTCTCCGTCAGGCGGTGGACACGGCGGAGGAGCTGGGCATGGAGCTGGACTTCACCTCCCCCGGCTGGCTGGAGGAGGAGACGCTGCGCTCCCTCGGCCTGAATCTGATCCCCAGCTGCGGCGCGTGTCTTTCCAATATGGCGGTGACGCCGGATGGCAAGGTGGTCCCCTGTCAGAGCTGGCTGTCGGACGAGCCGCTGGGCGACCTGCTCCATGACGACTGGGCGGATATCTGGAACAGTCCCCGCTGTGCCGCCATCCGGGCGGAGAGCGCCAAGCTGGAGCACATCTGCCAGCTGAAGGGAAAGGAGGAGGCGGAATGAAAAAGCTGTTGACTCTGCTGGCGGCGCTGGCTGTGACGCTGGCGCTGGCCGTGACCGCGTGGGCGGATTACGACTACATCGACCGCTATGATATTACCGTCACCCCCGACACCGACGACGGCAGCTTGAGCATCACCGTGTCCATGGACTGGACGCCGCTGGAGGAGCTGCCCTACGGGCAGGAGCTGAAGATCGGCATTCCCAACGGCTCTCTCCGGGAGGAGACGGCTCTGACGGACAACATTGAGCGGCTGACATACGACAACAGCTACATGTACGTGTATTTTGACCGGGCCTACAACGCGGACGAGACGTTTACCTTCGCCTTCTCGTGGGTGCAGGAGTTCATGTACACGCTGGATGGCGATGCGGTGTCCTACGACTACACCCCAGGCTGGTTCGACGAGGCGCAGATCGGCGTGATGACCCTGACCTGGAACGACCCGGCGGGGGTCGAGGGCGATTACAGCGCCACCGCCAATCCGCTGGGAACGGAGGAGCAGCACGACGGCGTTATCCTGACGGCCTACGGCGTGGACTACGGCAAGACCATGACCATCAACGTCCGGTACGACAGCTGGCCTACTGTGCTGGATCAGGCCTACAGCGCCGACAACATGCCTGTTGACTACGTGGACTACGACGACTGGTACGACGAGGACGAGGACACAAGCATGGCTGCCCTGTTCCTGACGCTGATCATCACCATCTTCATCGTTTGGGCGGTGGTGTGGATCCTCCGGGAGCTGGGCGACGGCTACGCCGGCGGCTTCGGTACCCGGTATGTGTTCGTCAACCATCTCTGGTACCCTGCCGGGCCTGACGGCAAGCCCCGTCCCGGCAGCGTGGGCACCAAGACGCGGCCCCGCCCGCCCCGCAGCGGCAGGCCGCCTACACGCCCCCCGTGACACCTGCTGTGCCCGAGGCACCGTTTGCCGCCAAGCCCGCCGCCCAGACCCATGCGTCGTTTGACGTGGATCTTGGCCCCAGTGCAGGGGAAAATGCCCGCCAAAAGGCCGTCAGCGATGACCCACTGAAGCCGGTCAGCATCGGCCCGGGCGGCACGTTCGGCATGGATCCGCTGTCCAACCGGGCCAACAGCACACTGCGCCACACCCAGCCCCAGCCTGCTCCCGCACCGAAGGAGGATTTTGAGCTGCAATTGCAGCCTGCCTCAGAGCCTGCCGCGCCGGTGTACAGCACCCCGCTGACCCCGGTCACGCCCGCGCCCGCCGCACAGGCGTCCACCGCGCCACAGGACGAGCTGGATGCGCTCATCAACCGCGCTGTCAGCGGCCACGCGCCTTACTATACGCCGCAGGAGGTCAGTGCCGAGACGACGCTGGACCTGCCGCAGCCTACCGAGTTTGAGACCCCGCTGACGCCTGTCCCGCAGGAGCCCAAATTTGACACGCCTCTCATTCCCGTCGAGGACGAGCCCGAGCCGATTCCTGTCGAGCTGCCGCAGCTGGATATGACAGGCCGTGTGCAGGGCGATACGATGGTCCTTTCTCCGGCTGATCTTGCTGCACAGATGGCCGCAGACGCTGCGCCGCTGGGTACGCCCGCCCCCGCAGCTGTGCACGCTGCACCGGAGGCCCCCGCTGTTTCCGCACCGATCCCGACATTGGGCGGTAGCTTCAGCGATACCGGCAGTGCGGTCAGCGCTGCCTGGCAGTCCGGGCGCTCTGTCTCTGAAATGCTGGATGATATGCTGGCCGAGACACCCGCCGCCCCTGCCCAGCCTGTTGTCGAGGCTCCGGCCCCGGCAGCCGATCCCTACACCGCCGCACCGACTGCCGCACCGCAGCCGTACCAGTCTGCCCCTGCCATGACCCGCCCTGCGGCGGAGACGACCCAGAGCAGCTTCACTGTGCCCCGGCAGGGGGAGGCTGCCCGCGTGCAGGTCAGCACCGCTGTCGGCAACTCTGCCGGTGCGCCCATCCATACGCCGCCCTGTGCGGCCAAGGCCGACCCCAACGCCATGCGTCTGCCCACCTCGGAGGAGCAGCCGCCGGAGCCCTACTGCTATCCGTCGCTGAATCTCTTCAACGCCACGCGCCCCGACGACGAGGCCGGGGCCGCCCGCGAAATGAAGAAAAACGCGGACATTCTGGTCAACACGCTGGACAGCTTCGGCGTCAAGACGACGATGCTCGACATCTGCCGCGGCCCGTCCGTCACCCGGTATGAGCTGCAGCCCCAGGCCGGTATCAAGGTCAGCCGCATCACCAGCCTGGCCGACGACATCGCCCTGAACCTGGCCACCGCGGGTGTGCGCATTGAAGCGCCCATCCCCGGCAAGCCCGCCGTCGGCATCGAGGTCCCGAACAAGATCCGCTCTACCGTCAACATCCGCGCAGTCTTTGAATCCCAGAATTATATCAACATGCGCAGCCCGCTGACGATGGCCCTCGGCAAGGACATTGCCGGTACGGCGCAGGTCGCGGATCTCTGCAAGATGCCCCACCTGCTGATTGCCGGTTCCACCGGCAGCGGTAAATCCGTCTGCGTCAACTCCATTATCATCAGCTTCCTGTTCCGCTCCGGCCCCGAGGATGTCAAGCTCATTTTGATTGACCCGAAGGTTGTCGAGCTGGCCGAGTACAACGGCATTCCTCACCTGCTGATGCCCGTCGTCACCGAGCCGCGCAAGGCTGCCGGTGCGCTGGGTGCCAGCGTGGCCGAAATGGAGCGCCGCTACAAGCTCTTTGCCGAGAACAACGTCCGCGAGATCAAGGCCTACAACAAGCTGGCCGCCCAGACCGGCATGGAGCACCTGCCCTATATCGCCATCGTCATTGACGAGCTGGCCGACCTGATGATGGTCGCGGGCAAGGAGGTCGAGGACTATATCTGCCGCATCGCGCAGAAGGCCCGCGCCGCCGGCATCCACCTGATCGTTGCGACCCAGCGCCCCAGCGTGGACGTCATCACCGGCCTTATCAAGGCCAACATCCCCAGCCGTATTGCCTTTGCCGTTTCCAGCCAGATCGACAGCCGCACCATTCTGGACAGCGGCGGTGCCGAAAAGCTGCTGGGCAACGGTGATATGCTCTTCCTGCCCGTCGGCGCGTCCAAGCCCGTGCGTGTGCAGGGCACCTTTGTGACCGATGAGGAGATCGGCGCGGTGCTGAGCTTTATCAAGTCCACCTCCACCGCCCAGTACGATGAAGAAATGATTGCCGAAATGGAGCGCCGCGCCGTTGCCGAAAAGGGCAGCAAGAAGGGCGGCGACGATGACGGAGACGGCGGCGGTGCACTGGATGCTATGTTTGAGCAGGCCGTTGAGTGCGTTATTGAGGCCGGACAGGCCAGCACCAGCCTTTTGCAGCGCCGCTGCAAGTTGGGCTACGCCCGCGCCGCCCGCATTATGGACCAGATGGAGCAGGAAAAGATCATCGGCCCCTATGAGGGTGCCAAGCCCCGCGCCGTGCTTGTGACCAAGGCCGAGTGGGAGGAGCGCAAGCTGAACGGCCAGTATGACGGGTAAGCGCTTTGCCCGCCTGGCCGCGGCGGTTGCCGTCTGCCTGCTGGTGCTTGCCGCGTTCGTCATCCAGCTTTTGGGCGGCAGGGGCAGCGTTCCCGGCTGGCAGCAGCTGCGCGCTGCGCTCGGTGTACCGCTCCAAACCGAGGAAAGCGCTCCGCAGACTGCGGACGGCAGCACCGTCGTGTATGTACTGGATGTCGGGCAGGGCGATGCCGTACTGCTTTGTCAGGACGGCGCGTACTGCCTGATCGACACCGGCCCCGTCGAGGCTGAGGACGCGCTGCTGTATGACCTGGACGTGCTGGGTGTGCCGTCGCTTGACTATCTTGTGCTGACCCATCCCCACGCAGACCACACCGGCAACGCCCGCGCGGTGCTGCGCACCCTCCCGGTCAAGACCCTGCTGCTGCCGCTGTGGCAGCCCACGGCAGATGAGACCGCCGACTGGCCGCGCCATCTCGCAGAGCTGGCCGCCGACAGCGGAGCAGAAATTCTCACAGCAGAAGCCGGGGAGGAATACCCGCTTGGCAGCGGCACGCTGCAAATTTTGCAGGGCGGCAGCGAGGATGCCGACAGCGTCAACGATGCCTCGCTCTGCACGCTGTTCACGGCGGGCGATTTCCGCTTTCTCGATACCGGCGACGCAGAGGCAGACGCCGAACAGCGCCTGGTCGATACCTACGGCCCGACCCTGCATGCCACTCTTTTCAAGGCGGGGCATCACGGATCCTACACCTCCAACAGCCTGACCTTTATGCAGGCGGTCCGGCCCGAGGCCGTGGCCGTCAGCTGCGGGCTGCACAACGATTACGGCCATCCGCACCGCGCTGCCCTGCAAAATTACGCAGAGGTCGGTGCCGAGGTATGGCGCACTGACCTGGAGGGCAGCCTCACCTTCATCTGGCAGAACAACACCCTCAACGTGGAAACTTCCGCGGACTCCGCCGGTTTTGCGGCGTAAAAATAAGGAGTAGAAAATGACGATTACGGAACAGTTCAAAGCCAAACGCTGCGTTTTCTCTATCGAATGCTTCCCGCCGAAACAGACAACCCAGATGGATAAGCTCAAGGACACCCTGCGCCAGATGCAGGCCATGGACCCCGGCTTCATCAGCGTCACCTTCGGTGCGGGCGGCTCTGCGGGCGGCGTTTCCACCGCGGAGGTGGCCGACTACATTCAGAACGAGCTGCATATCCCCACGCTGGCGCACCTGATCTGCATGGGCAACGACGAAACCCGTGCAGCGGAGATTTTGGATCAGCTGGAATCTGTCGGCGTCCGGGATGTGCTGGCCCTGCGCGGGGACCGCAGCCCGTCCCGCCCGGAGAGCCCCGACTTCAAACACGCCAGCGACCTGACGTCCTTTATCAAATGGAAGAAGCCGGAATTTTCCGTTCACGGTGCCTGCTACCCGGAGGGCCACCCCGAGGCCGACAGCCTGCTGCATGACGTTGAGAACCTGCGCATCAAGCAGGCCGCCGGTGCCGAGCACCTGCTGACCCAGCTTTTCTTTGACAACATGCACTTTTACCGCTTTCTGAATCTGGCACGCCGCGCAGGCATCACGTTGCCGGTCTCTGCCGGTGTCATGCCCATCGTCAAGCGCAGCCAGATCGAACGCACCGTTTCGCTTTCTTCGGCCAGCCTGCCGTCTGAGTTCACCCGTATGATCTCCCGCTATCAGGACGACCCGGCCAGCCTGTACGACGCCGGTATCGACTACGCCGTCAGGCAGCTGCGCGACCTCATTGAGGGCGGCGCAGACGGCATCCACCTGTACGCAATGAATGACGCCGCCGTGGCCGCGAAGGTCTATGACGGCATCAGGGATCTGCTGTAATGGAGTGCCGCAAGCCCGCCGCCATTGACCGCGCCACGGCGCTGCGCTACATGGGTGCGTCCGGCTGGACGCCCGATGCCGCCACCGCGGCCCTGCTGGACAAGGCCGAGCAGACCGTGCTGACCGCTGCTGCGCCGCGTGCGGTGTACCGCCGTCTGCCGCGTACCGCCCTGCCGCTGGAAAACTGCGGCAGCGACCTGACACGCCATCTGCAGGGCTGCGACGAGGTCCTTCTGCTGGCAGCGACCCTCGGGGCCGAGGTTGACAAGCTTTTGCGCCGCATGGAACTGACTGACATTGCCCTGGCCGCCGCGGCAGACGCGCTGGCCTCGGTGCTTTTGGAACAGGTCTGTGACGAACTGGAGAACGAAATACGCGCTCAAATCGAGGCGCAGGGCGTCTTTATGACCGGGCGCTACGCGCCGGGCTACGGTGACTGCCCGCTGGAGCTGAACGACGCGCTCTGCCTTGCGGCGGACACGGTGCGCGGCTGCGGCCTGGCCGTGACGCCCCAGCACCTTTTGACCCCCCGCAAGAGTACCACCGCCATTTTAGGCATTGCCGACCATCCCGTGACCGGCACCCGCGCAGGCTGTGCGACCTGCCATTTAAAGGAGACCTGCTCGTTCCGCAAGCGCGGCACGACCTGTTTCACACAAGACTGATAGGGGAGAAGCGTATGCAGATTCGTGAAGTTTTTGACCGCAAGCGGTTTGTTTTTCTGGACGGCGGCATGGGCACCCAGCTGCAGGCACGCGGTCTGCAGCCCGGGCAGAAGCCCGAGCTTGCCGCGCTGGAAATGCCGGAGGTTTTAACGGCCATCCACACTGACTACGCCAACGCGGGCGCGGATATTCTGCTGGCAAATACCTTTGGTGCCAACGCCAAGAAGCTGACCGGCTGCGGCTACACGGTGGAGGAGGTCGTTTCCGCTTCCATCGCCTGTGCGCGCAAGGCCGCCGAGACCACCGGCGCGTGTGTAGCGCTGGACATCGGCCCTCTGGGTGAGCTGCTCGTCCCCGCGGGCACGCTGGCGTTTGAGGATGCCTACAATGAGTTTGCACAGATCATACGCGCCGGTGCGGCGGCAGGGGCTGACCTCGTCTTTTTGGAGACGATGACCGATCTGTATGAGCTGAAGGCCGCCATCCTCGCCGCCAGGGAAAACTGCGATCTGCCTGTTTTTACCTCAATGAGCTTTGAGAGCCGCGGGCGCACCTTCACAGGCTGCACCGTCGAAAGCTACGCCGTCACGGCAGCGGGCCTCGGCGCGGACGCCGTGGGCATCAACTGCTCGCTCGGCCCCAAGGAGATTCTGCCCTTCGCGCAGCGCCTCTGCCGCAGCGTGCCCGCAGGTGTTCCGGTCTTTGTCAAGCCGAACGCCGGTCTGCCGAACCCCGACGGCAGCTACAATCTCAACCCGGATGAATTTGCCGCTGAGATGAAGGAGTACGCCGCCATCGGCGTTTCGATGGTCGGCGGTTGCTGCGGCACGACGCCCGCGTTTATCGCCAGGCTGCATGAGACCTTCAGCCCGCTGACCCCGGCTGACAAGATTCCCATCCGCCGCAGCTGTCTGTGCACGCCGGTCCGCTTTGTGGAGGTCGACGGCATCACTGTGGTGGGGGAGCGCATCAATCCCACCGGCAAAAAGCGGCTGCAGCAGGCCCTGCGGGACGGCGACAGCGCCTACCCCTGCACTCAGGCTGTGGCCCAGGCCGAGGCCGGTGCGCAGGTGCTCGACGTCAACGCGGGCCTGCCCGGCATCGACGAGGCCGCCACGCTGGAGCAGCTTGTCAAGGATTTGCAGGCCGTCACCGACCTACCGCTGCAGCTCGACTCCTCGAATCCCGAGGCCCTGTCCCGTGCGCTGCGCATCTACAACGGCAAGCCCATCGTCAACTCGGTCAACGGTGAGCCGGAGACGTTGGAAAAAATTCTGCCGCTCTGCAAAAAGTACGGCGCCGCCGTCGTCGGCCTGGCGCTGGACAAGGGCGGTATCCCGCCGACAGCCGAGGGCCGCTTTGCGATTGCTCAACGCATTGTCGCCGCTGCCAACGCCGCCGGTATCCCGAATGAGGACATCTACATTGACTGCCTGACGCTGACCGCCAGCGCCCAGCAGGAGGGTGCCGTCCAGACGCTGGAGGCCCTGTCCCGCTGCAAGCGTGAGCTGGGCGTGCGCACTGTGCTGGGCGTGTCGAACATCAGCTTCGGCCTGCCGTGCCGCGGCTACCTGAACACAACGTTTTTGACGATGGCCATGTCTGCCGGGCTCGACCTTGCCATCATGAATCCCAACACGCCGGAAATGATGGCTGCCGTGCGCGCCTACCGCGTGCTGACCTCGCAGGATTTACAGAGCACCGACTACGTTGCCGCCTATGCCGATGTGCAGATCCAGACGACGCAGACGAGCAAGTCCGCCGCCACCGTGGCCGAGGTCGGCGCCGCCGCACCGGGCGGGGACGCCCTGTTTGAGGCTGTGCGCCGCGGCCTGAAGGCCGAGGCCCGCGCCGCCGCGGACGCCGCGCTGACAATGCGCGAACCGCTGGACGTAGTGAATGTCTCGCTGATTCCCGCACTGGACGCCGTGGGCGACGGCTTTGAGAAAGGCACGGTATTCCTGCCGCAGCTTTTGCAGGCCGCCACCGCCGCGCAGGCTGCGTTTGAGGCCATCAAGGCCAAAATTGCCGCTTCCGGCCAGGCGCAGGGCAGCAAGGGCAAGATCGTCATTGCCACAGTCAAGGGCGACGTGCATGACATCGGCAAGAACATTGTCCGTGTCATCCTCGAAAACTACGGCTATGACGTGCTCGACCTCGGGCGCGACGTTGACCCCGAGCGTGTCGTAGAGGCCGTGCGCCAGACCGGAGCAAAGCTCGTCGGCCTGTCGGCCCTGATGACGACCACTGTTCCCAATATGCAGGCCACGATCGAGGCCCTGCATGCCGCGCGCCTTGACTGCAAGGTCATGGTCGGCGGCGCGGTGCTGACGCCCGACTACGCCCGGGACATCGGTGCCGACTACTACTGCAAGGATGCCAAGGCCAGCGCTGATTTGGCCAAGCAGCTTTTAGGCTGATTGTATAGAGCCGCGTTTCACGAAGAAACGCGGTTTTTTGTACAATTGTAAAATCTTACCTTTGTCAGCAAATCACCATTGCAGGGAAGTTCCAATTGATGTATAATAGCTGTGTTCACTGTTTTTTGACATTTTCCTTTATTTGTCTGTTTTAGGAGCGTATCTTTTGAAGCACATAGCCAAAATCGCAGCGTTCACCGCGATTTTTCTGATTATAAATCTGATTCTCTGCGGCTTTATGCCGCCCGATAACGGTTCCAGCCTTGACATGTGGAGCAGCTACCACCAAAAGCAGTCCATTGACATTGCCGTCATTGGCTCTTCGCTGGCTTCCTGCGCCCTGCCCGAAGAAGAACTCGCCGCCGCAACAGGGGAGACCGTTGCACTGATGGCAACAAACTCCCAAAGCTTGGATATGTCGCAGATCGCGCTGGAGACCCTGCTTCGGGAGCATTCTCCCCGGTATGTGATCCTTGTCATGGATCTGACCAACATGACAGGCAAACCCTATGCCAAAGCCCAAAAGGCTTTTTTATATGCAGAGCTGCAGACGGATTCCTGGAAGGATAAGCCCGCTGACCTGCTGCGCTACATGACCAGCCGTGATAACTTTACAGGTGCAGATTCCCTGAATGCGCTTTTTCCCTGGCAGAGCGGCAGCTGGCCCGCCGACTGGCCCGCTACGATCCAACAGAAATGGAATGCCGTACTGAATCGTCTGCCGCACCGGCGCGGTGCGGCCCATGCCCAGCCGGAGGATGCCGCGGTCATCAACTTTGACACTGTCGGTGCGGAGAACACCTGGAACCAGAACGCCCACGACTTTAGCGCGCAGCACATTGAGGAGCTGACCTCCATGCTGCAGCTCTGTCAGGAGAACGGCACGCGTCTTTTGCTCATCAGCGCGCCCAAGACCACGCTGGATGTCGTGAGCTACGAGACGTATTTTGACGACTACGCCTACTTCAAGCAGCTGGCAGCACAGTATGGGGCTTCCTATTATGACTTTAACCTTGCAAAGCCGGAGCTGTTTGAGAACAAAGAGCCTGACTATCACAAGGATTTTACCCACATGAATGCTGCCGGCGGGCATGCGTTCAGCCTGAGCATGGCAAAGTTTCTGGCCATGCTGGACGCCGGGCAGGATGTGGAATCGTTGTTCGAGACGCCGTCAGAATATCTGGTCGCCGTAAACTATATCACCAACGTCTACCTGACGCCGGAGGTTCACCCGGACAAGATTTTGCTGCTGGCCGGTTCCTACCACGGTCCGTCCGTACAGGCTGAATACGAGTTCTGGGTCAAAGCGCCGGGGGAGAGCGAATACAGCCGGGTTTCCGCGTATTCTACCCGCTCCTGGACCGAGTACGCAGCGGCGGAGCACGGCACCTACCAGTTCCGCGTGAATGCCCGTATTGTTGGTTCTTCTGCCGATTTTGAGCGATATTATGAATGTTCTGTCGATTTTTAATTTTGTGGATGGTGTAGTGTGGAAATCTATTCCCTGAGTTTCTTCCTGCTGGTCAGCGTTGGACTCATTTTATATTATACTGTTTTCAGCCGCTGCCAATGGATCTGCCTGCTGGGGTTGAGCCTGCTGTTTTTTACCGCCAGCGGCTGGAAGGGCCTTGTTTTTCTGCTTTTCACTGCGTTGACGATCTGGCTCGGCGGCTTGCAGCTGGCAAAGCTGGATGCCGATTCCGCCGCGCGGCGAAAGGCTCCGGGCATATCCAAGGACGAAAAAAAGGCCATCAAAGCACAGGCGGTGCGCCGCAAAAAATGTCTTGTTGCTGCTGTGCTGACTGCCAACTTTCTTGTGCTTGGCTACTTCAAATACTGGTCCTATTTTGCGGAGCTGCTCTCCGGTGCATTTTCGGCCACAGCGCCGTCCTCACTGGGGCTGGTCATGCCGCTTGGCATCAGCTTTTACACGTTTCAGGCCGTCGGTTATCTGATTGACTGCTACCGTGGTCGGCACCCGGCAGAGAAAAACTACGTCCGCTTTCTGCTTTTCATCAGCTTTTTCCCGCAGCTGATCCAGGGCCCCATCAACCGCTACGGAGAGATGGCCCCGCAGCTCACCGCCCATCACATCTGGAACTGGGAGCGTACCAAGCGTGCACTGTTCCTGTTTCTGTTCGGCGCAATGAAGAAATATGCCATCGCAAACCTGACCGCCCCGACGATTGCCGCCATCCTCGACGGCAATGACCCCAAGCTGGCCGGATCTATGGCACTGCTGGCCATTTTGCTGTACTCGCTGCAGCAGTATGCGGATTTTTCCGGTGGCATTGATATGGTATTGGGTGTTGCGCAGCTGTACGGCATTGAGATGATGCCCAACTTCCGGCAGCCGTATTTTTCTACCTCGCTGGGGGATTTCTGGCGGCGCTGGCATATTTCGCTGGGTGCGTGGATGCGTGATTACCTGTTCTATCCCTTTGCACTGACCAAGCCGATGCAGCGCTTCGGCAAGTGGGCCACATCGCATTGGGGCAAGCATTTTGGCCGTGTGCTGCCCGCTGCAGTCGCCAACCTGCTTGTGTTTGCTGTGGTCGGCATCTGGCACGGCCCGCAGGCGCACTACCTTGCCTGGGGTCTGTATAACGGTCTTGTCATTGCGCTGGCTGACCTGCTGGAGCCCGCTTTCAAAAAGCTCAACGCAGCGCTGCACATTCCTACCGAAAGCCGCGGCTGGCACGTTTTTCGCATCGTGCGGACCTTTATCATCGTCAACATTGGCTGGTACTTTGACCGCAATGAGTTTGTGCAGGGGTGCATCTACCTGCGCAACACCTTTACGGATTTCAATTTTTCCGCATTGGCCGCGAACGCACCCGGCGCTTTCGCGGCAGTCTCCGGCCCGGCCTGGGGGCTTGTCATCATCAGTACCCTTCTGGTCTTTGCCCATAGTGTGCTGAAGGAACAAGGCCGCGACCCTTACACAGAGGTACAGCGGCTGCCGCTTGCGCTGCGCTGGGGTTTATACTATCTTGTTATTTTCATGGTACTCCTCAGCTTTATCTGCGTTAATGAAACCGTTGGTTTCCTCTATGCCAACTTCTAAGAAAAGAGCTTTCTATGCAAACAAACATTCTGGACTGGCTTGAAGCCACGTCCGCCCGCTGCCCGGATGCCCCCGCTGTGGGGGATGAGCAGACAGACTGTACCTGGGCACAGCTGACCGACACGGCCCGCCGCGCCGGCAGCTTTCTGGCGTCCCGCACGATGCCGCGCCGCCCGGTGGCATTTTACCTGGAAAAATCCGTTTTCGCCTTTGCTGCCATGCTTGGCACAGTCTACGCGGGCTGCTGCTACTCGGTGCTTGACACCCGCCAGCCCGCTGCCCGCACTTTGCAGGTATTGGATACTTTGACCCCTGCACTTCTTGTTACGGACGAGGCCCACGCTGCCGCAGCTGCCGCGCTGGGGTACAGCGGGCAAATCATCCAGCTTGACGATCTGCTGGCCGCACCCGCGGACGCTGCCCTGCTGGCAGCCCGCCGCCGTCAGGCTGTGGACGTTGACCCTCTGTATATCAACTTCACAAGCGGAAGCACCGGTGTGCCAAAAGGCGTCACCGTCAGCCACCGCTCGGTGCTGGATTTTATCCCGCAGTTTGCCGAAATTTTCGGCATCACACAAAACGATATTCTGGGCAATCAGGCTCCCTTTGACTTTGACGTTTCGGTCAAAGACCTGTACACGGCACTGTACACAGGGGCTAAGGTGCAGATCATCCCGCGCGCTTATTTTAGTCAGCCCACAAAACTCATGGACTATCTGGCAGACCATGAGGTCACCATACTTGTCTGGGCCGTCAGTGCCATGTGCTTTGTCTCCATCATGAACGGCTTCAGCTACCGTATACCTTCCCGCGTGCGGCAGGTATTGTTCAGCGGCGAAGTCATGCCCATCAAGCACCTGATGAAGTGGAAGTCCGCTCTGCCGCACGCCCGGTTTGTGAACCTCTACGGCCCGACAGAGATTACCTGCAACTGCACCTACGCCATTTTGCCGGACCGCGATTTTGCTCAGGATGAGGCGCTGCCCATCGGACGCGCGTTTCCCAACGAGAAGGTCTTTCTGCTGGACGAGAACGACGCCCTTGTCACCGTGCCCGGGCAGGCAGGGGAGATCTGCGTTTCCGGTACGGCGCTTGCCCTCGGCTACTATGCTGACCCTGTGCGCACAGCGCAGGCCTTTACCCAGAATCCGCTGAATACCAACTGGTATGAGCGTATTTACCGCACCGGCGATCTGGCCCGCTACGACGAAAGCGGCAGCCTGTATTATATTGGCCGCCGGGATTTCCAGATCAAGCACATGGGACACCGCGTAGAGCTTGGCGAAATTGAAGCTGCCGCTATGCGCTGCGACGCCGTGACCCGTGCCTGCTGCACGTTTGATGCCGAACGCCAGCGGCTCCACCTGTTTTACACGGGCAGCTGTGAGAAAGCCGCCCTGCTGGCTGCGCTGAAAGAAAGTCTGCCGCCTTTTATGCAGCCGAATACTGCTGTGCAGCTGGACGAGATGCCGCTGAATAAAAACGGCAAAATTGACCGCACGGCACTGGCTGCCCTGACGAAAAAAGGAGCCCATAAATGACCGACGCTTCTTTACAAAAAATTGCTGCCACCTACGGCACACCGACGTTTGTCTTTGACACTGACGCTTTGCAGGCCCGCGTGCGCGCTATTCAGGCAATCTGGGGCAGGGAAATCGACCTTTGCTATTCCATCAAAGCCAACCCATTTCTGCTGCCTGCCATGATGCAGGTCACTGCGCGGCTGGAAGTATGCAGTCCCGGAGAGCTTTCGCTCTGCGAGAGCCTACATGCTGCGGATGCACGTGTTATCTATTCGGGTGTTAATAAGACGCCCGTGGATATTGCCCGCGCCGTGGCCGACGGCGTCGGCACCTGCACAGCGGAATCTCTGCTGCAGGTCCGCTATCTGCAGGATGCTGCACGCAAGGCCGCCAAGCGGCTGCCCGTGGTGCTGCGACTGAACGCGGGCAGTCAGTTCGGCATGTCAAAGGAGGATCTTTTCACCGCATTGGCGCATCGCAGGGAAACACCTGATCTGGAGTTTATCGGCATTCACTACTTTGTCGGGACCCAGCGCAAAAAGCTGGTCAATCAGCAAAAAGAGCTGGCCATGCTGCGGGAACTGTACGCTGAAATTGAGCAGACCTTTGGCCTGCGTCTGCCGGAACTGGAATACGGCCCAGGGCTGGCGGTGCCGTATTTTGACGGCGACGATTTTACCGACACACTGTCCCCGGCCAAAGACCTTGCGCCAGCACTGCGCGAAGTCAGCAGCTGGGTCCATCTGACCGTTGAGATGGGCCGCTTTTACACCGCCGAATGCGGTTATTACCTGACCACCGCCATGGACTGCAAGGACCACGGCGGGCAGCACTACTGCATTGTGGACGGTGGGATGAACCACCTGAATTATCTTGGCCAGATCATGGGTATGAAACGCCCGCATCTGCGCCATTTTGCTGCCCGGGCAGCTTCCGTACAGGACTGGACACTTTGCGGCAGCCTTTGTACTACGAACGATGTTCTTGTGCGCAGTATGCCGCTGGCCGGACTATGCCCCGGCGACCTGCTTGTTTTTGAAAACACCGGTGCCTACTCTGTTACGGAAGGGCTTGGTCTGTTTTTGAGCCGCGACCTGCCGCAGGTCATTCTGTGGCAGAACGGCACGCCGCACCCGGTACGCAGCGAAACGCCGACCTATCCCATCAATACACCCGCTGTGTAAGATAATTTGAAAAGGAGAAATACCAATGGAACGTTTACTGGAAATTTTAAGCGAAATCAAAGAGGACGTGGACTTTTCCACCTGTACAACACTGATCGATGACGGCATCCTGGACTCTTTCGACATTCTGCAGATCATCTCGGCCCTGAATGAGGAATACGACATTTCGATCCCCGCATCCGAAATCATGCCGCAGAACTTCAACAGCGCCGAGGCCCTTTACAAGATGGTCCAGCGCCTGCAGGAAGATTGATGTCCGAGATGCCCGGAGTGCCCGAAATATAAGATAACGCTTGCATTTATTCCAAACTTATTGTATAATACTAAAAGCGGACAGGGCTGAATTGCGCTGTTTCGCGTACAGATGCAGGTCCCGCGCGTGGGCAGCCTGTGAACCATGTCAGGCGGGGAACCGAGCAGCATTAAGCGGCGCTTGCCCAGTGCCGCGGCCAAGCCTGCATCTGTACGCAAAGCAGCGCAGCCGCGTGCTCTGCCCGCTGTTTTTTGTAGCTTTGCAGGAGGTGAGCCGATGTACCGTGCCCTGTATCGAAAATGGCGTCCCCAGCGCTTTGCGGACGTGGTTGGCCAGACGGCCATCGTCACGGCCCTGCAGAACCAGATTTCTGCCGGGCGCATCGGCCATGCGTATCTGTTCACCGGCACCCGCGGCACCGGCAAGACGACCTGCGCCAAGATTTTTGCCAAGGCGGTCAACTGTCTGGACACCTCCAGCCCTGACCCCTGCGGCGAGTGTGAAATTTGTAAGGGCATTGACTCCGGCTCCGTCATGGACATCATCGAGATGGATGCCGCGTCGAACAACGGCGTTGACGACATCCGCGATCTGCGCGACGAGGTAGCCTATCTGCCGTCAGTCTGCAAGTACAAGGTCTACATCATCGACGAGGTGCACATGCTCTCCACCGCGGCGTTCAACGCGCTGCTCAAAACGATGGAGGAACCGCCCGAGCACGTCATCTTTATCTTAGCCACCACCGAGGTGCAGAAGGTTCCCGTCACGATTTTGAGCCGCTGCCAGCGGTATGACTTCACCCGCATCACGGCGGATGACATTGCCGGGCGGCTGCTCTACGTGGCCGGGCAGGAGAAGATCGAGCTGGACGAGAACGCCGCACAGTTGATTGGCCGTCTGGCCGACGGTGCAATGCGTGACGCGCTGTCCATTCTGGACACCTGCGCCGGTGTCGACAACCACGTGGACGAGGCGCTCGTCCGCCGTATGGCCGGTGTCACGGACAGGGGCTACCTGTTTGAGATCAGCGACGCTATCGCGGCAGGGGACTCCGTCACTGCACTGGAAAAAATCGCCGAGCTGCGCCAGCAGAGCGTCGATATGCGCCGCCTCTGCATGGAGCTCGCCGGGCATTACCGCAATCTGATGCTCTGCGCGCTGCCGGGCGGCACGTCACTTCTGACCGGCATCTCGCCGGAGGAGGAGGCCGCCTACACCCAGCGCAGGGACTTCCCGCAGCGGGAGGCCATCCGTGCGGTCAATGCGTTCGGCTCGGCACTTGAGAAAATGAGCCGCGGCACTGACCAGCGCATTGAGCTGGAGCTGGCGATTTTCTCGCTGACTCAGCCCGAGACTGCCGCTGCACCTGTTATCATTCAGCAGCCCGTCCCGGCAGCACCCGCCGCGCCTCAGGCGTTCGCCAGCGCGCCGCGCGCCTACACAGCAGCGCCGCCGGTACAGGCTGCGCCCTCTGTAGTGCCGCCCGTGGTACAGCCGCAGAGCGTTCCCGCCGCTGCACCGGATGATGTACCGCCGCCCATTGACGATGACCCGCCGTTCCTGCAGCCGGAGCTGAAGCCCGCCCCGCAGCAAACTCCCGCGCCGGTACCGCCAGCATCCGCTGCCCCGACCCCGCGTAAGGCCGAGCCGCCGCGGCAGGCAGGCCCGCTGGAGCCGTTCGCCTTCTGGCCCGCCGTGCTGGCCGATTTGGAGGAGAACGATGCGATGCTCATCTCCTTTTTGCGCGGCACCCGGGCCTATTGCGACGGCAAGCGCGTGCTGTTTGAGTGCAGCGACGCTTTCCGCGATTATATCCGCAATAACCGGGAGGTCAGCAAGCGTCTTAAGGAAGCTATCTACCGCGTATCGCGCACCAAGTACAGTATAGGCCCCTATGAGGAGCCAAAGACCGACGACACCACCGCTGCCGTCAGCCTGGATGAGACCCTGCACACGATGCAGGCGCTTGGTGTCGATTTGAAAATCGTTGATAAATAATTATTTTTGGAGGATACAACCATGAAAGCAAGACTGCCCAAGGGCTATGGCCGACCCGATCCCAACGCCATGATGCGTCAGGTCCAGAAGATGCAGGACGACATCCGCGCCAAGCAGGAGGAGCTCGAAGCCAAGGAGTACACCGGCACCGCCAGCGGTGAGATGGTCACTGTCACGATGAACGGCAAGCATGAGATCACCGCCGTCAAGATCAAGCCCGAGGCCGTCGACCCCGATGATATTGAAATGCTTGAGGATCTGATTGCCGCCGCCGTCAACAGCGCCTCCGCTGCCGTTGACAAGGACTCCGAGGAAGAGATGTCCAAGATGACCGGCGGTCTGAACATCCCCGGTCTGGGCTAAGAGGCTGCCTATGTTCAACAACAATGTTGAGCCGCTGGAAAATTTGATCGACCAGTTTGCCCAGTTTCCCGGCATTGGCCGCAAAAGTGCGGTGCGTATGGCCTATCAGGTCATGTCGATGCCGCCCAAGCAGGCCATGGAGCTGGCCAAGGCGATTGAGCACGCCAAAAGTGACCTGCACCGCTGCCGCATCTGCCAGGACTACACCACCGGCGATGTCTGCAAGATCTGCGCCTCCCAGAAGCGGGACCGCAGCATCATCTGCGTGGTCGAGGGCCCGCGCGACATCAAGTCGATTGAGCGCACCCACGAGTACAACGGCCTGTACCATGTGCTGCACGGCCTGATTTCGCCGATGGATGGCATCGGTGCTGATCAGCTCTGCATCAAGGAGCTGCTGGCCCGTCTGAATGACACCGTCAAGGAGGTCATCATGGCCACCAGCCCGACGGTGGAGGGCGAGGCCACGGCGATGTATATCGCCAAACTCATCAAACCTCTGGGCATCAAAACGACCCGCCTGGCCTACGGCCTGCCCGTCGGCTCGAGTCTGGAATACGCTGATGAGACGACGCTGTACCGTGCCATGGCCGGACGCGGCGAGATGTAAAAATAATTCCTGTACCGCTTTTGCCGGTACAGGTTTTTTATTGCAGCTTTATTTCAGCAGACCGTAATCCCGCAGACAGCGCTGTACACCCGTCAGGGTATCGTCAAAGCCGACACCCACTGCCGCACGGAACCTGCCGCCGTCCATCAGCAGGCTGCGCGGCCAGTCTGCCGTCTCTATGACAGGGTGGATGTCCAGCAGCGCACAGGCGCGCCGGGCCGTCGTGACCATGTCGCAGTCGTTCTCGCTGCCAAAGTTGTACACACCGCCCGGCAGTTCCATGGCCTGGATCAGCCGCTCCACGGCCTCCCGCACATAGGTGATGCCGCGGTAGTCCCGCATCGAAAACCGCAGCGTCTCCTGCCGCATAGCAGCGGTCAGCAGGTTCAGCAGGAAGTTACCGCGGATCGGCAGGCCGTACCCGGGCAGGTCGTACATCCAGGCCGCCCGCAGCAGCACGGCATCGGGCAAAATATCCAGCATGCGCTGCTCCATCTCCTGCTTGTGGCGGCCATAGACGTTGGCGGGGGAGAGCGGTGTATCCTCGTCAAACGGCCCGTGCTCAGTAAGGCCCGTGTAGACCTGGTCAGAGCTGAACGCAACCAGCTTTGCGCCGCTTTTTTGTGCTGCAGCCGCCATCCAGCACGGCAGCAGAACGTTGGCGCGGTAGGACTCGTCCGGGTGCTTTTCGCTGTAGCCCGTGTCGGAGAGCGCCGCCGTGTGTACGATCACGTCCGGCTGCTCGCGCCGCACCCAGTCGGCCACGGTCTGCGCATCCGCTGCGGCCAGCATTCCTTTGGGGAAGGCGCACAGCTCGTACCGCCCCGCCAGCTGGGTCATGATGCGTGCCCCCACAAAGCCGCCCGCGCCGGAGACCAATAGCTTCTTCATGTCTTTTCCCTCGCAATACGATTTTTGTCTTTATTGTACCGTTTTTGCGCAGCTGTTGCAAGCAGCTTGACAAATTCCGCGCCGGTTTGTATAATAGAGACACCTAAAATAAGGTGTGGATTTTTACAGTTCTGATACTACTTTTCGCCACACAGCGCTTTCTTTCCGGGAAAGCGTTGTGTGGTTTTTGTTGTGCCAAAAGGAGAAGCCAATGAACGATACCTTCATGAAAGAAAAGCCGATTTTTCCGCTGCTGACCTCAATGGCCCTGCCCATGGTCATCTCGATGCTGGTCAATGCACTGTACAACATCGTGGACAGCCTCTTTGTCGCCCGCATCAGTGAGGAAGCCATGACTGCGCTGTCCCTCGTCTACCCGGTGCAAAACCTCATCAACGCGATTGCCATCGGCTTCAGCATCGGCATTGCCGCGCTGATCTCGCTGCATCTCGGTGCAGGCAACAAAGAAAAGGCTGACATGGCCGCCACCCACGGCATGGTGCTTTCGCTGATCCACGGCGTCGTGATTTCCATCGTCTGCACCGCCATCATGCCGCGGTTCCTGCGCTCCTTCACCAGCGACGAGACCGTCATTGCCATGGGCGTGACCTACTCCCGCGTTGCCTTTATGTTCGCCGTCGTCATCATGGCCGCCATGGCGTTTGAGAAGATCTTTCAGGCGGTGGGCCGGATGAACATTACGATGATCGGCCTGATGGGCGGCTCGGTCTGCAACATCATTCTGGACCCGCTGCTCATTTTCGGCATCGGCCCGTTCCCCAAAATGGGCATTGCCGGTGCGGCGCTGGCTACCGGCATCGGCCAGATGGTCCCCGTCATCTTCTATCTGATCGTCTACTTCGTCAGCCCTATCCCGGTCAGGCTGCGCTCCGGCTGCCTGAAGCCGGACGCCAAAATGGCCCTGCAGCTCTATTCCATCGGCGTACCGGCCATCCTGAATCTGGCGCTGCCCTCGGTGCTCATCACCTTCCTGAACTCGCTGCTGGCCGTCTACTCTCAAAGCTATGTCGTCGTGCTGGGTATCTACTATAAATTACAGACCTTCCTGTACCTGCCCGCCAACGGCATTGTGCAGGGTCTGCGCCCCATCATCGGCTACAACTACGGCGCGGGGGAGTATGACCGCGTCAAAAAGCTCTACCGCACGTCCATGGGCATGTGCGCCGCCATCATGGCCGCGGGCACGGTGCTCTGTCTGGCGCTATCCGGCCAGCTGATCGGGCTTTTCAGCTCAAACGCCGAGACCATCGCCATCGGCACGTCGGCCCTGCGCATCATCTGCGTAGGTTTCATCGTCTCGACGATTTCAGTCGTCGCCTCCGGCTCGCTGGAGGGTCTCGGCATGGGCGTGCAGTCACTGGTCATCTCGCTGTGCCGTTACATCGTTGTCATCATGCCGCTGGCCTGGCTGTTCTGCCGCCTGCTGGGTGCCGACGGCATCTGGAACGCCTTCTGGGTGACCGAGGTCATCACGGCGGGCATTTCACTGGTCGTATACCACAAGAGCGTGAAGCTGAAATAAACCAACAGGAGCCTGACCACAGCCGGTCAGGCTCCTGTTTTATATAAGTAAAAGGCTTCCCCCGAGGGGGAAGCCTCAGACTGTCGAAAAAGGTGCGTTCACCCCTTGGCCCCCTCTGCGAGGGGGCTCC
>OHYG01000244.1_pt1 | contig 27078 bp, 28 predicted proteins | sample 1580221 | NCBI WGS metagenome assembly OHYG01 (sample SAMEA3882521, study PRJEB24775) | human gut metagenome | biome: human-associated habitat; feature: intestine environment; material: feces | place: Netherlands | collected 2009/2010 | reverse complement strand
CCCAAAGCCATAGCCATAGCTAATACTAAAGATTTTTTCATTTTAATTTCCTCCTCTTATCTTAAGAGATTTTTATTTATTACAAAATCCTTCGCAAGTCCCCGCCTGCAAGTCCGATAAGAGTTGCCTTGTTTCCTCTACCACGCAAAACTTCGCCTATGTCAAGGATTTCATAATCAAGGGGTGAAATCATAGATTGGAGTATTTCGTTTTTTGACTTACTCTAATCTAAATCATACTTATATTATAATGGCGGGTGACTACCTAGTCAAGAGTCTTTTTCAGAAAATTTTTAACAGAATAATATTTATTCCTATTAAGAATAATAGCAAAAGCCGCAAACCCGCTCCCTGCATAAAAAAGCAGCAGTGCCATGCGTTCGGCACTGCTGCTTTCAGAGGGTTGATGTTGTGAAAGGATGTATAAAAAGAAAAGGGGTATTATGTATCAGTCAGTGGGATTGCTAACTGATGAGCTTATTATAAGATGAACTGACTGATTAGTCAATGGATAATCTGTGAACTTTGCATCGTTTTGATGAAATCTAAAAAATCATCCTATCGCTGCCATCAGTGCGTAAAAAATCGGCGGCACGACAAGCGCCGGCAGCATATTAAGCGTTTTGCAATCACGCAGCTGCAAAATCCCCAGGCCACTGCTCATCAGAAAAATTCCTCCCAAAACGGAAATTTCTCCCATCAGCGCCGGCGTCATATAAGGCGCAATCACTCCGGCGAAAAGAAAAATGCTCCCCTGCCACAAAAGCAGCACCAAGGCTGCCGCGGCAATGCCAATGCCATAGGCAGAGCCAAGAATAATCGACGAAACAAAATCAAGCGTCGCGTTGGTATACAGATAAGTGTTATTGCCATTGAGCCTGCTTTCAATCGGCCCCAAAATAGAAAGCGTGCCGATGCAGAACAGCAAAATAGCGGTTGAAAGTCCTTCCGCCAGCCTGCTGCCACCCTTAGCGCTTGCCAAAAGCTTGTGAAAACGGCCGTCTATATCCAGCCAGGTTCCTATCACCGTACCAATGGCGATGCTGGCGATGAATAATACCGGATAGGTTGTTTTCGGCATATTGCTGACAAAGGCGTTTGCTCCTAGTCCCACGGTTGCCAGACCAAGGCCGTCAAACAGCGCTGTTTTATAGCGTTCGTTAACACCTCTGCTGAGAAAGCTGCCGATTACAGAGCCGGTTAAAATTGCACTTACATTAACGATTGTTCCTAACATTTTCAATATCCCCTCAAGTTTACAAATACTTCCTGCGCAGGCTACAAAGATTTTACACTTCCCCCGCTCAGGCATCTTTACAGATACCCTTTTATTTTATACTATTATAGTACCAAATACAATTCCTACAAAGGGGGTAAAAACGAATGAAAAAAACACTTCTCAGCTTATTTTTGGCGATGGCAGTAGCAGCAGGTGCGTCGGCTGCGCAGCATACCGAAATCGACAAGGGTGAGCGCTATGACTATAAATATCCTGTTTTCACGCAGGAAAATCCGCAGGCAGCACAGCGCATGAATCGCGATATCCAAAAAATGGTCAAAAAATCGCGCAAGGATTTACGCCAGCCGGATATGCGTGCTGTCGGCAGCAATTATGAGGTGATTTACGAAAACGACCAGTTTGTCTGCCTCACCTTCAACACCTGGTACTATTATGATAAGGCTGCGCATGGTATGTATTATACGCACGGCATTGTTTTTGACAAGGCTACCGGCAAGCGCGTTCCCTACACCCGCTTCATGGAAAAGCTGAACGCCGAGCAGCTGAAGCAGAATATCAAGGCCAAGAAGCTGCCTGTTTACTGCGCCGATTTGAAGACCGTCAGCAACGCGCCGTTTATTGATACCATCGACAACTTCAAAGTAAGCAAGGATTATATCATCACCGAGGACGGTCATCTTTATCTGATGTACCAGCCCTATGAGCTTGACTGCTACGCCGCAGGCGTTACCTATGTCAAAGTAAAATAATAAGCATAAAAAGCAAAGCACTGCTCCGCTTCTCCCGTAAGGAAATGTGAGCAGTGCTTTTTTACAGCATATTTACTTCTTATCCAGCACGCAGATTTCAATTCCCGATGCAGCCATCATATCCTCCGCCAGCTTATCCGGATAAGGATTAGCATAAACAATGCGCTTAATGCCTGCGTTAATTAAAATCTTGGTGCAGACCACACAGGGCTGATGCGTACAATAAATCGTACCACCGTTGACAGACACACCATGATAGGCAGCCTGCACTACAGCATTCTGCTCTGCGTGAATACCGCGGCACAGCTCATGCATCTGCCCCGAAGGCACATGCAGCTGCTCGCGCAGGCAGCCCGTAACCTCACAGTGAGGCAAATCCTTAGGCGTACCGTTATAGCCTGTCGCTACAATCTGTTTATTTTTGACGATTACCGCGCCGACACTGCGGCGCATACAGGTTGAACGGCTGCTGACTACCTTGGCAATCTCCATAAAGTAATCATCCCAGCCGGGTCTTGTTTTGCGTTCCATAATTTTTTATACCGTACCAAAAATTCTGTCGCCTGCATCGCCTAAGCCCGGAACGATGTAGCCATGCTCATTGAGATGGTCATCAAGCACAACAGTGTAGATAGGCACATCAGGATGTGCTGCATTCAGCTTTTCTACACCTTCGGGAGCAGCAACGAGGCACATGAAGCGCAGGTTTTTCATACCACGCTTTTTGAGCTGGTTAATAGCAGCAATAGCACTGCCGCCGGTTGCCAGCATCGGGTCAACAACAATAGTATAAGCGTCCATATCCGCAGGCAGCTTGCAGTAATACTCCATCGGCAGCAGAGTTTCTTCATTACGGCTCATGCCGATATGACCAACATTGGCTTCGGGAATAACACTGAGTACGCCCTCCATAAAGCCCAGGCCTGCACGCAGGATAGGCACAACAGTGACACTGCCTTTAATACGGCAGCCAGTGGTTTCGCACAGCGGAGTGGTAACCTTTACTTCTTCCACAGGTAAATCTCTGGTAGTTTCAAAGGTCAGCAGCGCTGCAACCTCACTGATGATGTGGCGGAAAGTTACGCTCTTGGTATCCTTGTCACGCAGGATAGTCATTTTTGCTTGCAGCAAAGGATGGTTTACTACATTGATTTGCATTGGATATATCGCTCCTTTTCTTATTAAGACGAAGCGGATAAAGCTTTATCGGTCGTCTTAATTATAAATTAGTATATAACGGATACTTAGCGCACAGTGCAGCAACGCGTTTTGCAGCCTCTGCATGCTTATCAGTATCTTCAGGGTTATTGAGCACCAGGCCCATAATAGAAGCAACCTCTTTGAAGTCATCTTCTTTGAAACCGCGGGTAGTAGCAGCCGGAGTACCCAAGCGGATACCGCTGGTTACAAACGGGCTGGCAGGATCAAACGGAATAGTGTTTTTATTGCAGGTAATGCCAATATTATCCAGCAGCTTTTCTGCTTCCTTACCGGTCAGGTTTTTGTTGCGTACATCAACCAGAATCAGATGGTTGTCGGTACCGCCGGAAACCAGACGGAAGCCTTCAGCCTTCAGGCCTTCGGCAAAAGCCTTGGCATTCTTGACAATGTTTTCTGCGTACTCTCTGAATTCAGGCTTCAGAGCTTCGCCAAAAGCAACAGCCTTAGCAGCAATAACGTGCATCAGCGGGCCACCCTGAATGCCGGGGAAAATAGCCTTGTTGATTTTCTTGGCATATTCCTCGTTATTGGTCAAAATCAGACCGCCGCGAGGACCACGCAGAGTTTTGTGGGTGGTAGTAGTTACGATGTCCGCATACGGAACCGGAGACGGATGCAAACCTGCTGCAACCAAGCCGGCGATGTGTGCCATATCAACCAGCAGCAAAGCACCGTTAGCATGCGCAATATCAGCGATGCGTTTGAAATCGATAATACGCGGATAAGCGCTGGCACCGGCAACAATCAGCTTCGGATGATGCTCTTTAGCCAGCTTGTCCATAGCATCGTAATCAATCAGCTCGGTTTCCGGATTAACGCCATAATGCACAACATTGAAATAAGTACCGGAAATATTTACCGGGGATCCATGGCTCAGATGCCCGCCTTGGGACAGATCCATACCCATGATAGTATCGCCGGGTTTCAAGAAAGCAAAGTACACGGTCAGATTGGTGCTGGCACCGCAGTGAGCCTGTACGTTAGCATATTCAGCGTGGAATAATTTTTTGGCACGTTCAATAGCCAAAGTTTCAACCTTATCAACATATTCACAGCCGCCAAATAACGGTGACCGGGATAGCCTTCAGCATACTTATTGGTCAGTACGCTGCCCATAGCCTCCATTACTGCGGGAGTAACGATGTTTTCGGATGCAATCAGTTCGATTTTGTCACGTTGGCGGTTAAGCTCCGCATCAATGTAACCTTTCAGCTCAGGATCAACTACGCTAAGTTTTTCCAGATTCATTTTAAGTCCCTCCTAAAAATAAAACATTAAATATCAACCAGTTTTATCCACAGGCTGTGGATAAGCGCTCAGAAAATCTGCTCTACTAAAAGACGCAGACGGTGCCTTATACCATGCGGAAGATTTTAAATTGCTCATAAGGTGACGGTTGCTAGGCGGCACTGCCGACGGCATATTTCTATACGTCGAGGCAGTGACAACAACGCAGACGGTGCCTTATGGACGATTTTCCAAGTATTGGGCACGGGGTCCACCCACCAACGGCGGACGGGTTTTAGCGGCAGTCAGCACTGCTTCGCCAATTTTTTTATATTGCAGGCGTACAGGTACAGCAACTCGTTTGAGATGCATGCCGATGAGCGTCTGGCCAATATCAATACCAAGATGGGCAGAAATCTTTTCTACCACTACGGGTTCAGCAAAATTTTCGTAGGCAGCAGTTGCCATAGCGCCGCCGGCATGAGCCACCGGACGCACGGTAACCTCCTCAAGATTGTAGCGTTCGGCTGTTTCTGCCTCCACTACTAAAGAACGGTTGAGATGCTCGCAGCATTGTACGGCAAGATAAAGCTCGTGTGCATCGCACACTGCCTTCAGCGCCTTGAACATAGCAACAGCTGTTTCACTGCTGCCGCCGGTGCCGATTTTGTTGCCGAGTACTTCGCTGGTGCTGCAGCCAAGCACGAAAATCTGTCCCTTTTTAGGCTTTGCTATACTAATGAGCTCTTCGGCAGCTGCCGCAAGCTCCTTAGCTATTTGCATATTTGTTTCCATTGTTGCTTTACTTCTTTTCTGTTTATTTTCAGAAACACAAGAATCGTTTAGGCTGCGACGCAAAGACGATTATTTTGCTTCCAAATCCATGATTTTATTTACACGGCGTTCATGACGACCACCGGCAAATTCGGTTTCCAGCCAAGCGTCGGTAATCATTTCTGCCAGACCTACGCCCAGAACACGCTCGCCCATGCAGAGAACGTTGGCATTGTTATGCTCGCGGCTCATTTTAGCGGAGAAAACATCACCGCACAGAGCAGCGCGAATGCCCTTGCATTTATTGGCAGCGATAGAAATACCGATACCGGTACCGCAAATCAGGATGCCCTTTTGCGCACCGCTTGCACCGCTGGTAATATCCTCGCACAGCTTAGCAGCATAGTCGGGATAGTCTACGGAATCTTCGCTGTAGGTACCATGGTCAACAACCTCGATACCTTTATCCTCTAAATATTTTTTGATATGCTCCTTCAGATGGAAGCCGCCATGATCACAAGCCATTGCAATTTTCATAAATAATCTTCTCCTCTCCTGCTTTTTAATGCCGGGATTATCTTTAACCTTTATTGTAACATAAATGTCGGTAAATTTACATTATTTTTTAAATGCAGGCTGCCGTTTTCCAGCGTTATAATCTGATAGCCCGCAGCCTTACGCAGGCGGTTCATGATTGCCAGACCCAAGCCGTCCTCCTCTACGCCTTCGGCGAGGATGACGTCCGGACAGGTACGGTCAAAATCGCGCAGCAGATAGAACAAATCCGCTGCCAGCTGCTCACGGCTGTCGCCCCAGCAGGAAAGCTGCAGCTGCTGCTTTTCGACAAGCTCTGCCAGCTCGCTCTCCAGCTCACGTCCGCACAGCACGCCGACGGTTTTGCCTTCGGCCAGAGCCTTGGAAATAATCTGCGGCAAACATTTGCAGGCTTCGCCTTCAAACAGGTACACCGGTGCTTTCGGCGCATAATGACGGTACTTCATCCCCGGTGCCTTTGGCTTAAAGTTTTTATCTCCCTGCAGCGCCGGGTCGATTTCTACCGCACCCATAACCTCCGTCAACATTTCATAGGTAATGCCGCCCGGTCGCAGGATAGTGGGAACAGCGCTCGTTGTATCCACCACGGTGGATTCCAGACCGATGCCGCAGTTGCCGCCATCAAGCATACCAGCAATTTTACCCTGCATATCCTCCAGCACATCCTGTGCATTCGTCGGACTCGGACGTCCGGAAATATTGGCCGACGGTGCCGCAATAGGGCAATCACAGGCGCGGATAAAATCCTGAGCGAATTTATTAGAAGGGAAGCGTACAGCGACAGTTTCCAGTCCTGCGCTTACAGCGTCAGGCACAATAGCAGATTTATTGACAATCAGTGTCAGCGGTCCCGGCCAAAAATGCTCCATAAGCTTTTTAGCATTAGCGTTCAGGCCGGTGGTAAGCTGCGCAATATCTTCCTTTTTAGCGATATGCAGAATCAGCGGATTATCGTTAGGTCTGCCCTTGGCAGCAAAAATTTTGGCTACAGCCTCAGGATTCAGACCATCCGCACCCAGGCCGTAAACTGTTTCCGTCGGGAACGACACAACCTCACCCGCACGGATCAGTGCCGCTGCCTCCTGCATAATCTCTTGATTATCAGAGTTCTTTTGTAATTTCCAGTAGGAGGTTTTCATATTTATCCTCACCCTCTTTTTCTTTTAAAGCAAAAACCATGCGCGGTATGCCTGCATAGTCCATACGCACGGCAGTTTTGGCAAAGCCATGCTCCAAGCACAGCTTTTCTACCGCTTCGCTTTGGTCGATGCCGATTTCAAATGCCAGCAAGCCATCTTCGGCCAGATGCTCCGCAGCTTCGGCACAGATGCGGCGGTAAAAATCAAGTCCGTCCGCACCGCCGTCAAGTGCAGTGCGTGGCTCCTGCTGTACATCCTGCGCCAGCGTTGCAATATCAGCCGCAGGGATATACGGCGGATTGGAAACGATGATATCAAACTTTTTCTCCACAGGTACGTTGCTGAACAAATCGCTTTGGCGGAAGGCCACACGCTTATCCACGCCGATAGCGGCAGCGTTTTCTTTCGCCACCGCCAAAGCCTCGTTGCTGATATCCACGCCCACGCCAACGGCAGCAGGCAGATAATCAAGCAGTGAAACGATAATAGCACCGCTGCCTGTACCGATATCCAATGCCTTTACGGCACCGTCTGCGCGCAACATCGGCGCAGCCTTCACCAGGCTTTCCACCAACAGCTCCGTTTCCGGGCGCGGCACCAGGGTAGCAGGCGTAACCTTAAAGTTGTTGCGCATAAAAGCACGCTCACCGATAATGTAGGCCAGCGGCTCATGCTTAGCGCGGCGCTCTACATATGAGCGCATCTTGTCGCGCTCCTCCTCACTTAGAGGCTTGTCAAATTCGGTATACAGCTTGATGCGTTCACATTTCAAGACAGCACAAAGCAGCACTTCGGCGTCAAGGCGTGGATTTTCCACGCCTTTCGCCTCAAAGTGCTGCTTAGTCCAGTTTAAGATTTTCATAATCGTCCAAACCGGCTTATCCATTTTATTTCACCTGCCGTAATTGTTCGCTTTGCTTAGCAGTAATCAGCGCACTCAGCAGCTCGTCCAGATCACCGTTGACAATGCTGTCCAGCTTATGCAGTGTCAGACCGATGCGATGGTCGGTAACGCGTCCCTGCGGATAGTTGTAGGTGCGGATACGCTCGCTGCGGTCGCCGGTGCCTACCTGACTTTTGCGGTCCTCGGCAGTAGCGGCACGCTGCTCCTCCTGCGCCTGTTCCAAAATACGCGCACGCAATACGCGCATACATTTCTCACGGTTCTTCAGCTGAGATTTTTCATCCTGGCACTGTGCCACAATGCCTGTCGGAATATGGGTAATACGAACTGCAGATTCGGTTTTGTTTACGTACTGGCCGCCGGCACCGCCTGCACGATAGGTATCGACACGTAGGTCTGCAGGATTGATTTCTACGTCAACCTCTTCTGCCTCAGGCAGTACAGCAACGGTAACGGTAGAGGTGTGCACACGTCCCTGAGATTCGGTTTCCGGCACACGCTGTACACGATGTACGCCGCTTTCGAATTTCATACGGCTGTAAACGCTGTCGCCGCTGATCTGGAATACTACTTCCTTGAAACCACCCAGTTCAGTCGGGTTGGAATCCATAACCTCAACGCGCCAGCCACGGGTTTCTGCATAGCGCATATACATACGGAAGAGAACACCGGCAAAAAGTGCAGCCTCATCACCGCCGGCACCGCCGCGGATTTCCACGATAACGTTTTTGTCATCGTTCGGGTCGGAAGGCAGCAAAAGAATCGTGAGCTTTTCCTCATATTCTTCAATCTGCGGTTTGAGCTCCTTCAGCTCCTCTTTAGCCATTTCAACCAGCTCTTCGTCATCGCCTGCTGCCAGCAGCTCCTCTGCCTCATCACGAGCCTTAATCATATCGCGGTATTCACGGTAAGCGGTAACAATCGGTTCCAGCTTGGCATGCGCTTTGGTAGCCTTCAGCCAGTTGGTCTGGTCGGCAATAACCTCGGGGTCACTGATTTTTGCCTCTAAGTCTAAATATCTGTCTTCTAGTGCCTGCAATTTGTCGAGCATTAGAAATTCTCCTCTCAAGTGTTATGTTAGTCTTATAAATTTAATTCAAAGTGATTCGTTAAGAAAACATTCTCTCCTACAAACGAAGTGTTCAATATAACGTTATTTTAAAGGCAGAATAGTGCAGTCCCCTCTCAGTCGCCCTACGGGCGCCAGCTCTCCCCAAGGAGAGCCTCATAGATCAGCCTGCAAATCTATAAAATCACTTTTACTCTATAATTTCTTCAGGCGGCAGCACTGCCTTCAGCGAAGCAATCGCCACCTCAATCTGGCTGTCATCAGGCTGACGCGTAGTCAGCTTCTGCAGCAAAAGTCCCGGCATAATTGCCATATGCACCAGCTTATTATCGTTATGCGCACCGGCAAAACGAATAATCTCATAGCTGACGCCCGCAATTACCGGCATCAGCACTACACGGGAAGCAATGCGTTCCAGCAGGCTGGGCCAGCCCAGGAAAGTAAAAATAAACATGCTTATCAGCATGACAATCATCAGAAAGTTGGTACCGCAGCGCGGGTGCAGCGTACTGAACGGACGCACATTTTCTACACGCAGGGGCAGGCCTGCCTCATAGGTATAAATAGTTTTGTGCTCCGCACCGTGATACTGGAATACGCGCTGAATATCCTCCATCGAGGAAATCGCTGCAATATAGGCCAGGAAAATAACCATGCGCAGCACGCCCTCAGCCAGATTGAGCATCATCGGATCTTCCGTCAGCTCGTGCAGAAAACGCATTGACCAAGTAGGGATAACGATAAACAGACCGACAGCCAGCAATACGGAAGTAGCAATAGTCATCGCCATCTCCTTGCCTGTCAGCTGCTCGTCCTCTTCGCCTGAAACCTGTGCCGAATAGGCCAAGGCCTTGATACCGTCATATAATGATTCAAATAAAGCAATAACGCCGCGAAGCAGCGGTTTTTTCAAAATAGGATATTTATCACGGATACTGTTGACAGGATTTACATCCACGGCAATTTCTCCGTCAGGTTGGCGCACGGCAACGGCCACCTTATGCGGTCCGCGCATCATAACGCCCTCAATTACGGCTTGTCCGCCTACAGATAATTTTTTCGTGCTCATAGATATACTCCGTAAAACTAAATAAAGCAGAACCCGCATGTGCAAGCTCTGCCTTATTGTATAGATTATTGTTCTTTGTTGTAACGTTTGTTGAACTTCTCGATACGACCACGAGCAGCTACGTTACGTTGTTGACCAGTGAAGAATGGATGGCATTTAGAGCAAACATCCACGCGTAATTCTTTTTTAGTGCTACCAGTTACGAAGCTTGCACCACATGCGCAGGTAGCAGTAACTTCACCGTAATTCGGATGAATCTTTTCTTTCATTCTTTACACCTCTCTTTGCTAAGAACATTATATTCATAATTTAGAAGCTGCCTTGTTTGGCAAAGCGGCTTGCATTAACACTAGATTAGTGTAACATATCCTACAAGTAAACGCAAGCTATTTTTTACTAAAATCGGCAACACCCTGCAGATAATTAATAAACTGCTGCGCCGTACGTCCGGAAATGCCACCGTGATGCAGCTCCCACTTCCGCGCTTCGGCACAAAGGAAGTCGTCAGCAAGCTCCAGTCCCTGCTTTTTCGCCAGCTCGCAGACAATTTTGTAGTATTCCTTCTGCGTAGGCTGTCCATAATAAATCGTACAGCCGAAGCGGTTGACCAGAGAAAGCTTTTCCTGCATCGTATCCGACTTGTAAATGCCATCCTCCTGCGTTACATCGTTGCGGTCCTTCCACGTTTCATTAATCAGATGTCTGCGGTTAGAGGTAGCGTAAATCAAAATATTATCCGGACGCACCTCCAGACCGCCTTCGATGATAGCCTTCAGATATTTGTATTCGATTTCAAATTCCTCGAATGACAAATCATCCATATAGATAATAAAGCGGTAGTTGCGGTTTTTAATTTGGGCAATCACCTGCGATAAATCGCGGAACTGATGCTTGTAGATTTCAATCATCCGCAGGCCCTGATCATAATATTTGTTGATAAGCGCCTTAATGCTGCTGGATTTGCCTGTACCACTGTCGCCGAAAAGCAGCACATTATTTGCCAGGCGGCCTGCTACAAAAGCCTCCGTATTTTCCAGCAAGCGCTTCTTCTGGTCCTCGTAACCGATAAGGTCAGAAAAGGCAATCTGCTCCGTATTGGATATCGGTACCAGCTCCGGCTCGCCCTGCTGCGCCTGCGCTATGCGGAAGGCCTTGTTCAGACCAAGCTTGCCCACGCCGTAATCATGATAGAATTTGGTAACGCAGGTGAAAAACTCCTCAGCATCGGCAGCCTTTTCCAAAGCAGCACTGAGTGCCTGCACCTTTTCGCTGATATTTTTGTTATAGCGACGCTCCTGCTTCACCACAGCCTGATAATTGCTGATTAGCGAAAAGCAGTTAATCCCCAGCGCACGCTCCAGCTCGCTGAAATCATAGGTAAACAGCTGCTGAAAGATTTTAAAGTCATGCTTGGCAAACTGATTAACGCTGCCATCGCAGGCACCAACCTTTTCACAGGTAATGGCAAAGGGATTTTCACAGCTGACGAGCAAAAACGCCAGATAATTATGCCAAAGATTTTTGTCAAAGCCATAAACGGTGCCAATATCAAGCAGCTTATGTACCTGCTCATAAATTTCCGCTGTCAGCTCCTCGCGGTTATAATCACCTGCTGCAAATTCAGCGCAGATTTCTGCCAACGGCTCCAGCAAATTGTCCGCCGGCAGATTGCGGTAAATAACTAATTGTGATACAAGCTTATGCATACCTTTCCCCTCAAATATCTCTATTTTATAAATTCAAATTTTTCCGTATCGAACATACCAATATCTGTAATGCGCAGCTTGGGAATAACTGGCAGCGCCATAAAGCTCAGGCTGATGAACGGATCGATGCCGTCTAAAACTCCCTGCGCATGTGCTTTGGCAGCAATCTCATCAAGACTGCCGATAAGCTCTTCGGCAGGCGCGCTGCTCATCAGGCCACAGATATTCAGCGGCAGTGTATCGACAACCTCGGTGCCCCTGACTAAGGTATAACCGCCCTGTACGCGAACCAGCTCCTTAGCGGCAGCATTCATTGCTTCCGGACTTGTGCCGATAACAATCAGATTGTGTGAATCGTGTGCCACCGTCGTCGCTACTGCGCCGTCTTTGAGTCCGTAGCCGCGCAGGAGGCCAAGGCCTACATTACCGGTGCCGTGATGTCTTTCCAGTACGGCAATCAGATACACATCGCCTTTTTCTAGAGCAGCGGCAATATCCTTGCCCATAATAGTGCTCTTCTCGGTAAAGATTTCACCGGGAAGCATAGTGATAACAGGATATTCCCTGTCGTCGTCAAAATGCGCCAAGGAGAAGGTTTCGGCATCAAATGCCGCAGGCTTCACGCTGCCCTGCAGGCTGACATTGGGGGTAACAGGCGTAATCTTTTCGCAGGCCTTGAGCGCATCCACGCCCTTATGGAAAACAGCCTGCGGCGTAAGGCTTTGCAGGTTATCAAAAACTACCAAATCCGCCTGCCAGCCGGGAGCAACGGCACCCACGCGACGCAGGCCGTAAATACGCGCAGCATTGATGGTTGCCAGACGCAAAGCACGCACCGGCTCCATGCCCAATTCTATCGCCATTTGTACGCAGTGACGGATAGTGCCCTCGCGGCGGATATCGGCAAGATGCTTATCATCGGTGCAGAAGGCCAGACTGCTTACATCAATACCTTCTTCAATAACGCCGCGCAAAATTGTCGTCAGATTACGCGAAGCACTGCCCTCGCGCACCAGCACTGCCAGACCGTTGCGCAGCTTTTCCTTCGCCTCGTCCCAGCTGATGCTCTCGTGGTCGGTATCAATGCCGCTGGCAACGTAGGCAGCCAGCTCCTTGCCGCGCACGCAGGGTGCGTGGCCGTCGATTACACGGCCCAGACTCAAAAACAGGTCCAACTTTTTCTGTACCTCGGCAGAATTATAAATAACACCGGGCACGTTCATCATCTCGCCCATTCCGAGTACACCGGGCTCATTTACAAGCTTAATCATATCGCGCGCATCCATCACACAGCCGCTGTGCTCAAAGCGTGTAGCAGGCACGCAGCTAGGCAGGTTCACATAATAGTTCAGCGGCATCTGGCCGCCGGCTTCCAACATATAGTGAATGCCTGCCGCACCCGCTACGTTGGCAATTTCGTGCGGGTCGGTAATCAGCGTGGTTACGCCCCAACGCAGCTCCTCGGCGCAGTAATGCTCAGGCACAGCCATCGAGCTTTCCACATGGCAATGTGCATTAATCAGACCGGGGGCAACATAAGCGCCTTTCAGGTCAATGATTTGTTCCGCCTTGTCATAGCTGCCGACGCCGGCAATTACGCCCTCGGCAATAGCAACATCAGCTTCGTAAATTATTTCGGTCAGCACGTCAACAACCCTGCCGTTCTTCAAGAGAATATCAGCAGGGCTGTTACCGAGTGCGACCGCTCTTACACGGTCCATCATATTTTTTACCTCAATCCTTTTACACGTAAATATATTTCAGGATAAAGATTACTGCCAGCACATATACAATCCAGCTGGTTTTTTTGTTTTTGTATTCACCGCTGAGCAGGTTAATTGCCACATAGGAGATAACGCCCATGGAAATACCTTCGGAAATAGAATACATAAAGGGCATTGCTACAGCTGCGATAAAAGCAGGAATAGCTTCGGTCATATCGTCAAAGTCTACATTCAGCAGGCTGCTTACCATCAAAAAGCCTACAATTACCAGTGCCGGAGCAGTAGCAAAGGCAGGAATTGCCAGGAAGATAGGTGCAAAGAACAAGCTGAGGAAGAAGAGAACAGCTGCAGTAACAGCAGTCAGACCTGTACGGCCGCCGACAGCAACGCCGGCGCTGCTTTCTACGAAGGTAGTAACGGTGGAAGTACCCAGCAGCGCACCACCGGTAGTAGCGATGGAGTCAGCCAGCAGAGCGCCTTCAATCTTCGGCAGCTTGCCGTCCTTGTCCAGCATTTTAGCCTTGGAAGCAACACCGATCAGAGTGCCGAGAGTATCAAACAAATCTACAAACATGAAGGAAAGCATGATTGTAATGAAGTTAAAGGTGAAGATAGCACTGAAATCCAGCTGCATGAAGGTTGGTGCCAGGCTGGGAACGGAAATACCGTTAGCAAAGCTGGGCATAACGGAGAACATGCCGAGCTTCGGATTCGGTACATAAATACCGGTCAGCTCGCAAATCATGCCTAAGCCCCAGGTAACCAGAATACCAACGAGGATACCGCCGGGAACCTTTTTCGTCATCATTACCGCAGTAAGCAGAATACCGATAAGTGCCAGCAAAGCACCGATACCGGTGGAACAGAAGGTGCCGTCTGCCAAAGCAGCCTTAAACGGATACAGGCCGACAAGAGTCGGTCCGGCAACAACGAGCTTAGAATTCTGCAGGCCGATAAAGGTAATAAACAGACCGATACCGCTGGTAACGCCGAACTTAAGCGCAGGCGGAATGGAGTTGAACAACGCTTCGCGCACCTTAGTCAGGGACAGAACAATGAACAGAATACCTTCAACAAAAACTGCTGCCAACGCAACCTGCCAGCTGTAACCCATCTGTCCTACAACAGTATAAGCAAAAAAGGCGTTCAGGCCCATACCGGGAGCAAGAGCAAAAGGATAGTTAGAGAACAGCGCCATAAGCAAAGTACCAAAACAAGCACCCAAAGCAGTAGCGGTAAATACAGCACCGGCATCCATACCGGCAGCACTTAAAATGCCGGGGTTAACGGCCAAAATATAAGCCATCGTCATAAAGGTGGTGATACCGGCAAGAATTTCTGTGCGGACATCCGTCTGATATTCCTTCAGGCGGAATGTTTTTTCCAAAAAGTCTGTCATTATTATAGCCTCCTATGCTACTAATTTGCCCAAGCTGCAGGGCCCGGGCACAATAATAAAGATTAAGGCTGCCTGCACAGCCGTCAAGCCATTAACAACTCAAAATCTCCGGACCGTTTTCGGTAATCAGGATCTGGTGCTCCCATTGAGCGGAAAGACTGCCGTCACAGGTATAAACAGTCCAGTTGTTAGCCTCGTCAACAAAGATATCTCTGTGACCCATGTTAATCATCGGCTCAATAGTAAAAATCATTCCCGGCACAAGCACCATACCGGTTTTACGCTTGCCTACATGGCAGACAAACGGATCCTCATGGAATTCTACACCAACGCCGTGGCCGCCGAATTCTTCGACAACGGAATAGCCGTGCTTATGTGCCAGCTTGGAAACAGCAGCTCCGATATCTCCCAAAAAACCCCAAGGCTGAGCTGCTTCAATACCGCGCAGCAGACATTGCTTGGTGATTGCAACCAAATCTGCAGCCGGCTTAGCAACCTTGCCAATCATAAACATACGGGATGCATCAGCATAATAACCATTGTAAATAGTAGAAACGTCTACGTTCACAATGTCACCGCTGCGCAGCACGTCATGCTCGCTGGGAATGCCATGACAAACCTGGTCATTGATAGAGGTACACACGCTCTTCGGGAAACCCTCATAACCCAACGGCGCAGGGATAGCGTTATGCGCTACTGTATATTCGTAAACGATTCTGTCGATATCAGCAGTAGTCATACCTGCCTTAATATATTTGGCAACCTCATCCAATACACCGGTATTGATTTTGCAGGCTGCACGGATACCTGCAATCTGCTCCGGGGTTTTAATCATATCGCGGTCAGGAACCTCGCAGCCCTGAGCCTGCAGCAACGCAATTTTGGCATCATTCATTTTGTGGCAGTCTGCATATGCTTTACCGCTGCCACACCAACATAATTCTTGGTCCAAAGAAAACACTCCTTATCTAAATAATTGTTACAACTTGTACATTACAACCTTATGACTTCTATTTTACCACATATTTAAGGGAAAAATCACATTTTCGGCTTAAAATTCTCTTACAACGTTCGGTTTTTTGTGTTAAAATTATTTTATATGACTCAATGTTAAGAAAGGAAATTTTTATGGAAGCATATGCAATGTATTTTATCGATTTAATTCTGCACCTGGACAAGCATCTGCCGGAAATTATGATGGCCTACGGTCATCTGATTTACGCCATCCTGTTCATGGTAGTGTTCTGCGAAACCGGTCTGGTAGTCACCCCGTTTTTACCTGGCGATTCGCTGCTTTTCGCCTGTGGCGCCCTTGCCGCTGCCGCACCCGAAGGCATGGATATAAAAATTATCGTGCCCATCTTTTTACTTTCGGCTGTGCTGGGCGACGCCTGCAATTATATGATAGGCGAGCATCTCGGTATACACATGATTAAGAAGAATATCATTAAGAAGGAGCATGTCGACAAGGCCAGCGCATTTTATGACAAGCATGGTCATAAGGCAATTTTTCTGGCCCGCTTTGTGCCGATTGTGCGTACCTTCGCACCCTTCGTTGCCGGCATCGGCAAAATGCACTACCTGACCTTTGCTCATTACAATGTCATCGGTGCCGTAGTATGGGTATTTCTCTTTGTCGGCGGCGGTTACTTCTTCGGTAACATCCCTGCCATCAAGCATAATTTTACGCTGGTAACTTTGGGCATCATCGTCTTCTCCCTGCTGCCTGTGTTATATGAATTCGTAGGCAAGAAAATTTTAGGCAAGAAATAAGAAGGTCTTGGAATTTTGGTAACAGGCTCTCTCCAAGGAGAGCCTTTACACAGTTAAACTCCAAAGTACATATATAAATTTTAAAAATTGAGGGTGATTTAAAATGACTTATCGTTTTAACAGTGATTACACCGAAGGCTGCCATCCTGCAGTCCTGGAAAAGCTCGTGCAAACCAACATGGAACAGACTGACGGCTACGGCCTTGATCCATACTGCGACGAAGCACGCAAATTGATTAGAGAAGCCTTCGCCTGCCCGAACGCTGACGTACATTTTCTCGTTGGCGGCACCCAGACAAACCTGACGGTTATCTGCGCCGCCTTGCGTCCGCATCAGGCTGTTTACGGCGCTGTTCCCAGCCATATTAACACCCATGAAGCAGGTGCTATTGAGCATGTAGGCCACCGCGTGCTACCACTTCCAAGTGAGGACGGCAAGCTAACCGCAAAGCAAATCCGCCACGAATGGAAAATGTACGATACTGATCCAAGCCGTGAGCATTGGGCACAGCCGAAAATGGTTTATATCTCCCAACCGACCGAAATCGGCAGCATGTACAGCAAAAAGGAGCTGCAGGATTTATACCAGGCCTGCAAGGACTGCGGTCTTTACCTCTTTGTTGACGGTGCACGCTTAGGCTATGTTCTCGGTGCTCCCAACAACGATATGACTGCTGCGGATTTAGCAGCAAACTGCGACGTTTTCTATATTGGCGGCACCAAATGCGGCCTGCTCTTCGGCGAAGCAGTTGTTATTTTGAACGATGCACTCAAGCCCGACTTCCGCACTATTGCTAAGCAATGCGGTTCTATCATGGCCAAAGGACGTCTGCTCGGCGTACAGTTCGGCACACTTATGAAGGATAATCTTTACAGCAAAATCTGCGGTAAGGGCACACTGCAGGCGCTGAAAATCCGTGATGCACTGTTAGCCAAAGGCTTCAAGTTCGTTACTGAATCCCCCACCAACCAGCAATTTGTGATTATGACTTCGGCACAGTTTGAAAAGCTGAGCGAGGAATTTGCTCTCAGCCACATTGCTTATCTGGAGGACGGCAATTACAGCGTGCGCATCTGCACCAGCTGGGCAACCAAGGACGAAGAGGTTGACAGACTCATTGCTATGATCAACAAGCTGTAAGCTTGACAGAAAACGTAAATTTGCTATAATAAAAATAAAGAGAGACTCTGACAGTCGCGTGTCAGCCCTCTCTGTTGATTGTTGTTATTTGACAAAAGGCTGACATTGACCTCTAATGTCGGTCTTTTGTTATATTGTAAGCAAAATTACTTACGTTTAGACATAATGGTCGCAACAAGCAAACCAAATGTTAGCATTATCTGTAACGCTTCGGCTACTGTCATGCTCCCACCTCCTTACGGAGGAACCGACCTGTCAGAATCCCTGGTGTTATTATAACAGCTATCTTATTTATTGACAATATGTTCGCGAAAATAAAAAGACAGTCGCTCGACCGTCTTTTTTATTTTGCTCTTTTTACTTCAACTTTTCTACAACGCTCTGCAGCTTTTCCTGCCAGTCGGCGCAATAATCCGCACCGCCCTGTGCACAATCGCTCTTGCCGCCGCCACGGCCGCCAAAAGCTTCGTTGAGCAGCTTAATAACACTACGGCAATCGCCTGCAGTATCAGCCCCCAAAGCAACTGCGTAGCTGATGCGCTCAGGCTGCACTGCTAGCAAAAGGCTCAGCGTGTTTTTCAAGGCAGTAACCTTCGGCAGAAAGGCTTTGATATCCTTGGCATCGTGACCTTCCATAGGCAAAGCCAAAACCTTTACTCCATCAGCATTCACCGGTGCAGCAGCATATGTTTCCTGTAGCTTTTCCTCTTCAATCTTCAGCAGCTTGCTCTTGGCAATGTCAAGCTGTGCCAGCAAATCATTTTTCTGCTTATTTACGGCAGCAGGTACCTGCTCAGGCTTTACGGAAAGACTTGCAGCGACGCTAAGTAATGTGCTGTTCTTGGCGTCCGCATCAAGCAGCGCTCTGCGGCCGCAGACAAACTCTACTCGGCAACCACCCTTATGCTTTTCATGACGGATGACCTTAACACTGCCCAGCATCCCCGTAAATGGTGGATGCGTACCGCAGCAGGTACAGATATCGGCATCCTCAACGGAAACGATACGCAGCGTGCCTGTCAGCTTGCTGTTGAACTTACGCATTTTATCCTTCAGCTTGACAGCCTCTGTGCTGTCCATATAGCTGATATGTACCGGGCGATTCTCCCAGATGATTTCATTCGTATATAATTCTGCCTGCAGCAGCTCCTCGTCCGTCAGCTCCTTATCAAGGTCAATGAAAACATCGTCCTCATTCATATGAAAGCCGATGTTGTTGGCCTTAAACAGCTTCCAGCAGGCGTAGGACAAAAGATGCTCGCCCAAATGCTGCTGCATTCTGTCCAGACGCACAGGCCAGTCCAGCACAGCCTCTGCCTCGGCGCCAACCTCCAACGGCTTGTCGCACTCATGGTAAATGTGACCATCCTTTTCACTTACATGGCTTACGACCGCATCAGCCAGCTTACCTCTGTCACTCAGCTGACCGCCGCCCTCCGGAAAGAAAACCGTCTGGTCAAGCTCAACCAGATATTTGCCATCCTTAGGCGTGCAGGCCGTAACCTTCGCCACGCACTGTTTGAGCAAAGAATTATTTTCAAAAAGCTTAATTGTCATTTTTTATTCCCCCTCATGAAATCTCTCTGTCTCTAATAACCATTATTGTATCACTAATTTGCTAAAGTGTGTTATAATCAGTTATACAAGTCCAAAAAAATTCTATTGAAGCGAATAAGGAGCAATAAATGTTTCAAAATTTACTATTTGATTTAGACGGTACCCTGACAAATTCCGCCGAGGGCATAACAAAATGCGTACAATACGCCCTGCGCGCTCAAAATATTGAGGAGCCTGATTTAAAAAAGCTGGAGGTTTTCATCGGCCCGCCCCTGCGCGACAGCTTTATCAAATACTACGGCATGACCAGAGAAGAGGCTGAGGCCGGTGTAGAAAAATATCGTGAACGCTATACCGATATCGGCATCTGGGAAAACAAAGTTTATCCCGGTATCATGGAATTATTGGCTGACCTGCAGAAAGATGGCCGCCGCCTCGGCATGGCTACCGCCAAGCCGGAGGTTTTTGCACTGCGAATTGCCGAACGCTTTGGCTTCAACCCCTATCTGGAAGATATCACCGGCTGCAGCCTGGACGGCAAAACAGACAAGAAAGCTTTAGTAGTTGCTGCCGCTCTGGAAAAATGGCAGCTTACTACACCCGAAGCTAAAAATACTGTAGCACTTATCGGTGACCGCCGCGAAGACGTTCTCGCCGCTCACGCCAACGGCATCGCCTGCATCGGCGCAGGCTTCGGCTTCGGCAGCTACGAGGAACTGTCAGAAGCAGGTGCCGATTACTATGTTGCCGATGTTCCGGCATTAGCACGCTTCCTGCTGAATAAAGATTAAAATTAACTCAACACTTACAGGTGATAAGATTATGCATATTTACGCAATAGGTGACCTGCATTTATCAGGCGAACCGGCAAGCAAGCCCATGGAGGTTTTCGGCGAGCATTGGCGCAACCATAAAGAAAAGGTTGCCGCTAATTGGCAAAACACCGTAACCGCACAGGACACCGTTATTGTCTGCGGTGATATTTCCTGGGCCATGACTTTGGAAGAAGCAGCACAGGATTTAGACTGGTTGGCGCAGCTTCCCGGACGCAAGCTGCTGCTGCGCGGCAACCACGATTACTGGTGGAGCAGCCTGAGCAAAATGCAGCAGCGTTACGGCGCTCATTTTGAATTCCTGCAGAATGACTGCATTATGGTAGAGGATATTGCTGTCTGCGGCACCCGCGGCTGGCTCCTGCCCTCAGCCGAAAGCTTCAGTGACGCCGACAGAAAAATCTATAACCGCGAGGGAATCCGCTTGGAGCTTTCCCTGCAGCAGGCTCATAAAATGCAGGCTCAACAGATAATTACGGCCTTTCACTATCCTCCGCTCTTTGCGCGCACGGAGCACACCTGCTTTACTAATCTGATGCTGCAGTACGGTGTGCAGCACTGTGTCTACGGCCACATTCACGGTGAAAACCACATTCCCGTTTTTGAAGGATTGCGCGAAGGAATCAACTACAAGCTGGTTTCCTGCGATACGCAAGGCTTTCAGCTTTACAAGGTAATATAACAGTGAAACTTCGCTGACAAACAGACAGGCTCCCCTGAACGAATCGTTCAGGGGAGCTTTTTGTATACAAAAACAAGCCCTCGAATTTCTTCGAGAGCTTGCCATTTACGTTCATTTAATTATTTAGGATAGTTGCTGTTGGAGTTTTCTTTCAGCATAACGTCATGTGCGCCGCCTTCAACCAAGCTGGTTGCGGAAACCAGAGTCAGCTTAGCCTTCTCCTGCAGCTCGCGGATGTTCAGAGCACCACAGTTGCACATGGTGGAACGAACCTTAGCCAAAGTCAGGTTTACGTTATCCTTCAGGCTGCCTGCGTACGGAACGTAGGAGTCAACGCCTTCTTCAAAGGACAGCTTAGCTGCGCCGCCCATGTCATAACGCTGCCAGTTACGTGCACGGCTGGAACCTTCGCCCCAGTATTCCTTCATGTAGGTGCCGTTAATGTTAACCTTGTTGGTCGGGCTTTCATCGAAACGAGCGAAGTAACGGCCCAGCATCATGAAGTCAGCGCCCATAGCCAGAGCCAGAGTCATGTGGTAGTCATAAACGATACCACCGTCGGAGCATACAGGAATGTATACGCCGGTTTCTTCGAAGTATTCGTCACGAGCCTTGCAAACATCAATCAAAGCAGTTGCCTGGCCACGGCCGATACCTTTTTGTTCACGGGTAATGCAGATAGAACCGCCGCCGATACCAACTTTAATGAAGTCAGCGCCAGCCTCAGCCAGGAAGCGGAAGCCTTCAGCGTCTACTACGTTGCCTGCACCAACCTTAACGCTGTCACCGTAGTGCTCACGGATCCAGTCCAGGGTGATTTTCTGCCATGCGCTGTAGCCTTCGGAGGAGTCAATGCAGAGTACGTCTACGCCTGCATCAATCAATGCGGGAACACGCTCAGCATAGTCGCGGGTGTTGATACCTGCGCCAACGATGTGGCGTTTTTTGCTGTCCAGCAGCTCCAACGGATATTCCTTATGAGTTGCATAGTCTTTACGGAATACCATGTACAGCATACGGCCGTCGTCATCAACGATAGGCAGAGTGTTGAGTTTTTTCTCCCAGATGATATCGTTAGCCTGTTGCAGGGTGGTATCTTTCGGAGCATAAACCATTTTGTCAATCGGAGTCATAAAGTCACGAACCTTAGCATCCATAGACATACGGCTCGGACGATAGTCACGGCTGGTAACAATGCCTTCCAGCTTGCCGTTAGCGGTACCATCGCTGGTAACAGCAACAGTGGAGTGACCGGTGCGTTCCTTCAGTGCCAGGATGTCAGCCAGAGTGCTGTCCGGACGGATATTGGAGTCGCTGCTTACAAAGCCTGCGCGATAGCCTTTAACACGAGCAACCATAGCAGCTTCGTCCTCTACGGATTGAGAACCATAGATGAAAGAAACGCCGCCCTCTTTGGAAAGAGCTACAGCCAGCTTTTCGCCGGAAACAGCCTGCATGATAGCAGAAACCATCGGGATGTTCATAGTAATTGCCGGCTCCTCGCCTTTTTTGAATTTAACCAGCGGCGTACGCAGGTCTACATTGGCGGGGATACATTTTTCGGAGGAATAACCGGGAACTAACAGGTACTCACTAAATGTGTGAGCAGGTTCATCATAATAAAAAGCCATTCTTTCATCATCCTTTTCTTAATAATTTTTTTGTTTACCACAGCCAAAGCAATTGTTAATCATGTAACATAATTACTTGAAAAAATTGCTTTTCTGAGGTCCGAGTAGGTATTTTATCTATTTTACCTCTTTAAGGCTCTCCATGCAATATCTTTTCTGCAAAAAGCACCATTAAAATTAATTTTTTCTACAGCAGTATATGCGCGGTCACGTGCAGCCTTGATATTTGCGTCTACGGCAGTTACACCAAGTACACGTCCGCCGTTGGTAAGAACCTTAGCACCGTCAGCCTTTGTACCTGCGTGGAATACAACAACGTCTTTATCTGCAGCAGCGTCAACCAGACCGGTAATTTCCATGCCCTTAGCATAGCTTTCAGGATAACCGCCGGAAGCCATTACTACGCATACAGCAGCCTTGTCGTACCAGCCGAAATCTACCTGATCCAGAGTACCTGTAGCGCAGGCCAACATAATTTCAGCCAGGTCGCCGTCAAGCAGAGGCAACACTACCTGAGTTTCGGGGTCACCGAAGCGGCAGTTGAATTCTACAACCTTCACGCTGTCGCCCTTAATCATCAGACCAGCATAGAGGCAGCCCTGATAAGGCATGCCTTCCGCTGCCATGGCAGCGATAACGGGCTTCAGAATCAGCTCGGTTGCTTTTAAGCGCAGCACGTCGGTCATAACCGGAGCGGGAGCATAGGTGCCCATACCGCCGGTATTAGGACCTTCGTCACCGTCAAATACGCGCTTGTGGTCCTGAGAAGCAATCATCGGCACAATAGTTTTGCCGTCGGTAAATGCCAGGAGAGAAGCCTCCTCGCCTTCCATGTATTCTTCCAGAACGAGGCGTGCGCCTGCGTTACCGAATTTATGGTCAGCCATCATTTCGTCGATAGCGTCAAGTGCTTCATGCTTAGTCATAGCAACAACAACACCCTTGCCAGCTGCAAGACCGTCAGCCTTAACTACGATAGGCGCGCCCTTTTCTTCAACGTAAGCCTTAGCGGTTTCAATATCCTCGCAAATTTTGAAGAAAGCGGTAGGAATATTGTATTTTGCCATCAGCTCTTTGGAAAATGCCTTGGAACCTTCCAGCTGCGCTGCAGCCTTAGAAGGACCGAACACCGGCAGACCGCGGCGTTTGCAAACGTCCGCAAGACCTGCAACAAGAGGTGCCTCAGGACCTACAACAGTCAGGTCAATGCTTTTTTCCTCAGCGTAATCTGCTACACCCTCCAGATTCTCAACATCCAGAGCAATGCATTCGCATTTAGGCAGCAGTGCCATGCCCGGGTTGCCGGGAGCAGCATAAATTTTTTCAACCTTAGGGCTTTGCGCCAGCTTCCACGCTAAAGCGTGTTCGCGGCCGCCGCCGCCGATTAATAAAATATTCATGGTTATTTCTCCAGTTGCTTCTTCAGATATTCGCTGATCATTGCATCGTATTCAGCAGTATGAGTAAAGGCTTCCAATGCAAGCTCCTTGCGGGTGCGTGCATCAACGTCGCCTTCTTTAGCGAGCATTTCCATTAATCCTTCGTAACGGCTCGGATAAGTTACGATAACAACGTCTTTGAAGTTTTTAGCGCTGGCACGTACCATTGCCGGACCGCCGATATCAATGTTTTCAATTGCCTCAGCCTCGGTTACGCCGGGTTTAGCAACAGTTTCGCGGAAGGGATAGAGGTTAACTACAACCAGGTCAATCGGGGTGATGTCATGCTCAGCCAAAGCCTTCATATGCTCCGGATTGCTGCGTACAGCCAGGATTGCGCCATGAATTTTCGGATTCAGAGTTTTTACACGGCCATCCATGATTTCCGGGAAGCCGGTTACATCACTTACATAGGTTACAGGAATGCCTGCTTCCTTAATAGCCTTCATGGTGCCACCGGTAGAAATAATTTCTACACCGTTGTCACTCAGGAATTTTGCCAGCTCTACAATGCCGGTTTTATCACTAACGCTTAATAATGCTCTTTTAATTTTCATGCTTTAACCTTTACCTTTCTGCCTTCGATTGTCAGCTTTCCTTCTGCCCAAAGCTTTAAAGCCTCCGGCATTGCGATATGCTCCTGTACCAGAATACGGTCAGCCAGAGTATCCTCGGTGTCGTCATCCATAACAGGAACAACCTTCTGCAAGATAATCGGGCCGCTGTCAGTGCCTGCATCGACAAAATGAACGGTGCAGCCGCTGAATTTTACACCGTAGTCCACAGCCTGCTTCTGGCCGTGCAGACCGGGGAAGCTCGGGAGCAGCGCCGGATGAATGTTAATAATCTTATGCTGCCATTTATTTACGAAATCAGCGCTCAGAATACGCATAAAGCCTGCGAGAACTACTAGCTCGCAGCCCTCTGCTTCTAAAGCAGCGTTGATTTTTGCTTCAAATTCTTCTTTGGAAGCGCAAGCCTTACGCTCTACGGCAACGGTTTTAATATCGGCCTTTTGCGCACGCTCCAAAGCAAAAGCATCAGGCTTATCGCTGATTACAACCGCGATTTCCAGCGGCAGATAGCCATCAGCGATACGGTCCATAATTGCCTGCAGATTGCTGCCGCGACCGCTTACAAGTACGCCGATTTTATGCACCGAAAACGCCGCCTTTCATAATCGTTTCTTTATGGCCGGGAACAACCTTGCCCAGCTCATAGAAGGTTTCGCCCTCAGCCTTCAGGTGAGCGCGTACAGCGTCAGCCTCAGACGGGGCAACAACCAATACCATGCCTACACCCATGTTGAAGGTGCGGTACATTTCAGCCCAAGGCACATTGCCCCATTCCTGCAGCTTTTTGAAGACAACAGGAACTTCCCAAGCTTCGGCATTTACCTCAGCATCGCAATCTTCGGGCAGAATGCGGGGAATATTATCATAGAAGCCGCCGCCGGTGATGTGCACCATACCGTGCAAATCAAAGTTTTCAATCAGCGGCAGGCAGGTTTTCGGATACAGACGAGTCGGAGTCAGCAGCTTTTCGCCCAAGGTGCAGCCAAATTCCGGAATTTCGGTGTCCATAGTGTAACCCATAGCCTCAAAGCAGATTTTACGTACGAGAGAGAAGCCGTTGGAATGCACACCGCTGGAAGGCAGGCCAAAAAGCACGTCGCCGGCCTTAACCTTGTCACCGGTAATCATTTTGCTCTTCTCAACTACGCCAACACAGAAGCCTGCGATATCATATTCGCCTTTGGAGTAGAAGCCGGCCATTTCGGCAGTTTCGCCGCCGATAAGAGCACAGCCGCTTTCCTTGCAGGCATTGGCAACACCCTTAACGATGTTGGCAACCTTTTGGGAATCAACCTTATCTACTGCAATGTAATCCAGGAAGAACAAGGGCTCTGCGCCTTGTACCAGGATATCGTTAACGCACATTGCTACAGCATCCTGACCGATAGTATCATGCTTATCAGCCATAAAAGCCAGCTTCAGTTTAGTGCCTACGCCGTCAGTACCGCTGACGAGCACAGGCTCCTTGTATTTGCCGCTGTTTAAAGCAAACAGGCCGCCAAAACCGCCCAGACCAACGATGCAGTGCTCGTTCATGGTGCGGGCAACGTGCTGCTTCATCAGGTCAACTGCCTTGTAACCGGCGGTAATATCCACACCAGCGGCAGCGTAGCTTGCAGAATAGCTTTTTTCCATTATGTTTCTCTCCTTATCAGCTTACAGGCGTTTTTTGGTCTGGGACTGGCTCAGGGGTTTATCGTATACAATGTCCATCGTCTCGTTGGGGGCGGGCACCGGGTAATGGCCGGTAAAGCAGCCGGTGCAGTAGCCGCAGCTGCTGTGGATGCCCAACTGCTGAACATGCTCAATGCTCAGGTAGCCCAGCGAATCAGAGCCGACCATCTCGTTGATCTCCTCGACCGTGTGCCCGGTGGCAATCAGGTCTTTTTCGTCCGGGATGTCGGTGCCGAAGTAGCAGGGATATTTGAAGGGCGGGGCCGATACGCGGAAGTGGACCTCCGCTGCACCGGCGTCCCGCAGCAGCTTGATGATGCGGGCAGAGGTGGTGCCGCGCACGATGGAGTCATCCACCAGCACGACCCGCTTGCCCTTGACGGTGCTGGACACGACGTTCAGCTTGATGCGCACACTGTTCTCGCGCTGCTTCTGGCTGCCCTGGATGAAGGTGCGGCCAATGTATTTGTTCTTGATGAAGCCGATGCCGTAGGGGATGCCGCTCTCCTCGGAGTAGCCGAGGGCGGCGTCGAGGCCGGAGTCCGGCACACCGATGACCACATCGGCCTCCACAGGGTGCTCCTGTGCAAGGAAGCGGCCTGCCTGCTTGCGTGCCTCGTGCACCGAGCTGCCCTCGATGACGCTGTCCGGGCGGGCGAAGTAGATGAACTCGAACACGCACATCTGGGTGTCCGGGCGGCCGCAGTGATCCTTGATGCTGCGCAGCTCGCCGGTGCGGGTGTCGGCCACGACGATCTCGCCGGGCTCCACATCCCGCAGCAGAGAAGCACCAGTGGCATCCAGTGCGCAGCTCTCGCTGGCAAAGACGTAGCCGCCGCCGGGCAGGGTGCCGATGCACAGGGGACGGTAGCCCCGGGGGTCGCGCACCGCGATGAGCTTGGTGGCAGACATGATCACAAGGCTGTATGCGCCTTCCAGCACGTCCATGGTCTTGCTGATGGCCGTCTCGATGCTGCCCATGCGCAGGCGGTTGCGGG
>OHYG01000231.1_pt1 | contig 28092 bp, 19 predicted proteins | sample 1580221 | NCBI WGS metagenome assembly OHYG01 (sample SAMEA3882521, study PRJEB24775) | human gut metagenome | biome: human-associated habitat; feature: intestine environment; material: feces | place: Netherlands | collected 2009/2010 | reverse complement strand
AATGACTTTTGCCTACTTTTCTTCATAGAAAAGTAGGCCCCCGCCGGGTAGGCGTGCTCCCAAAGCCTTGCACAAGGACACACCCGCCGCCAGGCGATCACAAACCCGCCCCAAAATATCATAATAAACCCCAGTTTTATTTCCCCAGTAAAACCCACTATTTATGCGAATATCACCCATAAATCCCCAATTCTGTAAATTTTCCATTAAAAAAAGTGAAATATTAACCTCTCACATGCAAAAAAGGGGCGATTTGGAGGGATTAGTGAAAGGACTTTTTCTCACCGGCAAAAATCTTTTCGTGTCGGCTTCTCTCCCCGAATAACAAATCGAGAGCCTTTTCGCCCCACCGGTCAAACAGGGGCGCCGGTTAATTTTTTCTTCAGCAGACCTCATCGGGCAATTTGGGGGTCTGCCTTAAGCGGGAACCTGCCTCCCACCTGCACCTTGAAAAAAGAATATTTCCTGATGGCTTGCCTAAATGCCCCGCGGGTGGTAATCTTGTAGAAGAAAACCGCCAACTGCAAGGAGAGCAAAATGAACCGTCACCTTTACGATGAAGAAGCCCTGATGAAAGATTACCCGCTGGCCGCCCGTACCGCCCACCCGGAGGGAACCGTTATCCCCGTCGGTTCCGCCGCCATCGGCGGGGAGAATCTGACCCTCATTGCCGGGCCGTGCGCCGTGGAAAGCCGGGAGCAGCTGTTTGCCACCGCGGCCGCGGTAAAGGCCGCCGGGGCCACCATCCTGCGGGGCGGCACCTATAAGCCCCGCACCTCCCCCTATGCCTTTGCCGGCCTGGGGGAGGAAGGCCTGCGCCTTCTGGCGGAAGCCGGCCGGGAATTTCAGCTCCCCACCGTCAGTGAAATCACCGATGCCGCCCTTTTGCCCCAGTTTGAGGAAATCGATATTTTGCAGGTGGGGGCCCGCAATATGCAGAATTATACCCTTTTGCAGGCACTGGGCCGCCAGTCCAAACCCATCCTGCTAAAACGCGGGCTGGCCGCCACCTACGAAGAATGGCTTGCCTCGGCCGAGTACATCCTGCGGGAGGGAAATCCCCATGTCATTCTCTGTGAACGGGGCATCCGCAGCTACCAAAGCGGCACCCGCGCCACCCTGGATCTGGCCGCCATTCCGGTGATGCAGGGTCTTACCCACCTGCCGGTGCTGGTGGATCCCAGTCATGCCTCCGGGGCCGCCGACTGGATCCCGGCGCTGGGCCGGGCCGCTATAGCCGCCGGCGCCGGTGGTCTTATGGTGGAAGTCCACACAAATCCCGCCCGGGCCCTCAGCGATGGAGAACAGGCCCTTCTTCCGCAGGATTTTGCCCGTCTGGCCGCCGATGCCCGCAAAATCTGGGGGCTTTTGCACCCCCAAATCAAAGCTTCTTTTCTCTGAAGAAAAGTTGGGCCCCGGCGGCGAGCCGTACTGGCTGTCACCTTCCGGTGACTCCGCGCCGCCGAAGGCAAGATGAAATTATGTCATAATACCTGCCGCGGCAGAGGAAAAGGAAGGAGCCCGGCCTATGGAGATCACGATTTGCCCGGGGAAGGCCCCCCGGCGGGCGGCGGTGCCGCTTTCCAAATCCGAAGGGCACCGGGCCCTTATTCTGGCGGCGATGGCCCAGGGGGAAACCCTTTTGCCGCGGCTGCCCGCTTCCGGCGATCTGCTGGCCACCATGGACTGCCTGCGGCAGATGGGAACCAGCTTTACCGAGCGGGAAAACAGCCTGCTGGTCACCCCGATTGCGGGGCCTCCCGCCGCGTCCCTCCGGCTGGACTGCCGGGAAAGCGGCAGCACCCTGCGCTTTTTGCTGCCGGTGGCGGCTGCCCTGGGCCTGCGGGCCATATTTACCGGGCGGGGCCGGCTGCCCCAGCGCCCGGTGGAGGCCCTTTTGGCCGCTTTGCAGCGGAACGGCATCACCGCCGAGGTGCGGCAGCACCCCTGGGAGATCGAGCTTGCCGGACGGCTGACCCCCGGCGCTTTTTCCCTGCCGGGGAATGTCAGCTCCCAGTATGTTTCCGGACTGATGCTGGCGCTGCCCCTTTTGACCGGGCCCAGTGAGATCCGTTTGACGGGGGCGCTGGAATCGGCCGGCTATGCCGGGATGACCGAGGAAATGCTGCGGCGCTTCGGCCTTGAACTCGAAAAAACCCCCATGGGGTGGCGCATCCCCGGCGGGATGAAATACCAAAGCCCCGGCCGCCTGGCCCTGGGCGGAGATTGGAGCCACGCGGCCTTTTGGCTGGCGGCAGGCTGCCTGGCCGGGCCGGTAACGGTGACCGGTCTGGAACCCGAAAGCACCCAGCCCGACCGGGTCATTCTTCCGCTGCTGCGGCAGATGGGCGCCCGGATCGAGCTTTCCCCGGAAGGGATAACGGCCTATCCCAGCCGGTTGACGGGGACGGCCGTTGATGTCAGCGGCTGTCCCGATCTGCTGCCGCCGCTGGCGGCGGCGATGGCCTTTGCCAAAGGGGAAAGCCGCCTGACCGGTGCGGCCCGCCTGCGGCTCAAGGAAAGCGATCGTCTGGCCGGGATGGCCGGGCTGCTGCGGGCGCTGGGGGGCCGGGTGGAAGAGGAACCGGATGGGCTGCGGATCGCCGGGAGCGGACTGCGGGGCGGCGTGGCCGATCCCTGCGGCGACCACCGGCTGGCGATGGCCGCGGCGGTGGCAGCCCTGGCCTGTCGGGAGCCGGTAACTATAAAAGATGCCGAATGTGTGGAGAAGTCCTATCCCGCATGGTGGGGGCTTTTCTGTGAAGAAAAGTAGGCAAAAAATTTTTAGTCGCCTTCAGCGTCGCGAAGCTTTATAAATGGTTTTAATCTGTACGCCTACCCGGCGAGGGGTTACTTTTCTATGAAGAAAAGTAACCAAAAGTCATTCAGGGCTCCGCCCTAAAGACCCGTAACGCGTCGGTACGCCCCGTATAATCGGGGCCCCCGCAAGGTCGTAAGACCTTGTGGGGAAAGGAGGATGCACCGCAGCGGGGAGGGCTGCCCGGAGCAAAGCGCAGGGTCAGCCCGACTTAAGCGAAGGTTGCGTCCGACGCGACGACGCTTATAAGGTTGATTTTTAATTCGGTTTCTGCTAGGTCCAAATAAAATGCGCCGCAGGCACCTTGAGAGCGTATCTGTGCGCAGTACGGACGATGCTTTTGCATCGTTCGTATCCAGCACTGCAAGCGACAGAAAGGGGATTGTCAAGGGGGAATCTGTCCCCCTTGACCGTGTTTTGCCTACTTTTGCACGAACAAAAGTAGGCCCACGCCGGGTAGGCGTACAAATGAATATCTTTTGTAAAACTCCGCGCCGCCGAAGGCGACCACAAACTTTCCCCCGCCGGGCAGGCGTACCGGCCGTCACCCTCCGGTGACTCCGCAACGCCGAAGGCGACCACAAACTATCCCCATCGGGCAGGCGTGCAGTTTATGCCTTTGCAAAAGGCTCCGCGACGCCGTTAGGCGACCACTATCTTGGCCTTAAAAAGCCTTTTACTCACTTTTCATCCCGGAAAAGCCACCCCACCGCGGGCGGGCCAAGTTCCCCCCGGTATAGTCCCGCCTGCCGCCGAATATAGATAAAGCAATAGGCAAAACAGGAGGGTAAAGCATGGGATATTACTGGCCGGAGGGCATGCTGCTGGAAACTGAGGAAAACCGATATTATCTGCAAAATGAGGAAACACTGCAAAGCGCCATGCGCATCGGTCAAATCTTGGAGGGACGGGCGCTGCTGTGTGATTATGACCACAACCTGGTGGTGGATATGGGCTGCTGCCGCGGGATCATTCCCCGGGAAGAGGGCGCCCTGGGAATAAAAGAGCAGACGGTGCGGGATATCGCCATCATCTCCCGGGTGAATAAGTCGGTCTGCTTTCTCATCACGGCGATAGAGCACGATGAGGCCGGAGCACCGCGGCCCATTTTATCCCGGCGGGCAGCCCAGCTGCGCTGCCGTTCCGAATACATAGACCATCTGACCCCTGGGGAGATCATCCCCGCGCGGGTAACGCACCTGGAAAGCTTCGGCTGCTTTGTGGATATCGGCTGCGGGCTGCCCTCCCTCATCAGCATCGATCAGATCTCGATCTCCCGCATCAGCCACCCGCGGGACCGCTTTGCTGTGGGAGAGAGCATCTACGCCGTGGTAAAGGCGGTGGAGCCGGAGGGCCGGGTGCAGCTTTCTCACAAGGAGCTGCTGGGCACCTGGGCCCAAAACGCCGAGCTGTACCTGCCGGGAGAAACGGTGGCGGGCGTCATCCGCAGCGTGGAGGACTATGGCGTCTTTGTGGAGCTGACCCCCAACCTGGCCGGCCTGGCGGAGCCCTGCGAGGGCGTGCGCGCCGGCCAGCACGCGGGCGTGTATATTAAAAGCATCCTGCCGGAAAAAATGAAGATCAAGCTCATCATCGTGGATGCCTTTGACGCGCCCTACGCCCCGCAGCCGGTGCAGTATTTCCTCACCGAGGGGGTGCTGCGGCGCTGGCGGTATTCCCCGCCGGAATGCAGCCGGGTGGTGGAAACCGTCTTTGGCGAATGATGCCGTCTCTACACCAATAGCCGTTTATTTCGTTGTGCTTTTATACAATTATTGTCGCATATTGAAATGATAATTTAGTCAGTTAAATAAAAATCTCAAAAATCCCTGCCGGGAAGCAGGGATTTTTGCCGTGTTTTGCGTACTAAAATTTATGGAGGGAGTTTTGCAGGTCTTGTGGTGTCTGGCACGCCGTTCAGACCGGGGAAAGGCCGATACGGGCGCTGCCGGAGACGAGATAGTAGGTGGTATCTTTCTCCAAGGCATCGCTGATGAGAGTAACATAACCGACCGAGGTTTCCGGGGTGAAGGAGAGCATCGGGGTACTCTCTTCCGCCGCCGTGACGGTCAGGGGCCGGCCGCCGGTCAGCCACAGCTCCACGCTGATGCGGGGCAGGCTGGTATACAGCTGCGGCTCCTCCGGGAGGGGGCCGGCCGCCAGCAGGGTGCCGCCGCTAATATGGGCCGTGGCAGCCCGCAGGGGGTTCTGCTCCCGGCCGGAGCCGAGCAGCAGACTGCCGCCCGACTGGAACAGTGATCCGCCGATATCCAATGCATGGGTCCCGGCGCAGATGGAAAGGCTGCCGCCGGTCACGGTCATTTTGCGCAGGTCAGCGGCGGGGTCGCTCTCGGATTTATCATACCCGCCGGAGAGGGTCATGCCCTCCTCCGCGGCGGTAATGGACAGGCTGCCGCCGGAAAGGGTCATATCCTCCGCCACAGCGCCGCGGCGGGCGGTGAGGATGGAAACATCTCCGGCGGAAAGGGTGAGCTGCTGGGTGGTGATGGCGGTATCGCCGCCGGAAATGGTGACACGGCTGCCGGACAGCTTGGTGCTTCCCACAGAATAGAGGGCGGCATCGCTGCAATCCAGCGTAAAGGTACCGCCGGAAAGCGCCAGGGATTTGCCGGCGGAAAGGCCCCGCGCGCTATCGCTCACGATCTGCTCCCGGTTGATGATGGGCTGTTTTTCGGTGGGCTGCTGCTGGGGCAGACCGCCCCACAGGCCCCATTTTTCGGCGGTCTCGCCATAACTGGCGTTGCCGCTGCCGCCGCCGGTGGTGATGTGGTACTCCCCTGCCGTGGCCGAAAGGCTCCCGGCCGCCGTGATGCCGTCCCCGCCGCAGATGAGGGCCACTGTGCCCCCTGCCAGCGTCACGCTGCCCTGCCCGGATTTGGCGGAACTGGCCGAAAGGCCGGTGCGGCCGCAGGCGATGGAAAGCTGTCCGCCGCTGATCTGCAGCTCCTGCCCGGCAAGCAGGCCGTCCCGCCAGGCGGTGATCTCCAGGGTACCTTCCGCCACGGCCAGGGTGCCCTCGCTGCGCAGGGCGTCATTGTGGATGGCCTCCACCGAAAGGCTGCCCCCGCCGGTGATGAGCAGGTCGCCCTCCACGCTGATGGCGGCTTCCCGCACCTTGCTGCCGGAATAGAGATAGCTTTTGCCATCGGAGAGGGTATTTTCGGTGCCGTTCTCCAGCAGCAGCACCACGGTGCCGCCGCCATTGGAGTAGATGACCGGGCCCCGTTCACAGTGCATATCCACCCCGCACAGCACCAGCCGGGCCGTTTCCCCCGCCGGGATCTCCACGGTGAGCTGGGCATCCTGCAAAGTACCGCTGAGCAGGTAGGTGCCCCCCTGGGAGATGATGACCCGGGAAGCGGTGGCGGTGACATTGGGGGCATTGCTGATGACGGAATCGACATTGAACTGCAGGATATAGTACGGCTCCTGCTGCCACTGGGAATGATCCGCCGTCATGGGTGCGGTCATGGATTCCAGCGATTCGTTTTCCTGCGGGGCATGGCCGCAGCCCGCCAGCAGCAATATTACCGGCAGCAGAAGCATCAGGCAGCGTTTCATCGGGGGCGTCCTCCCTTCTCTTTTTGGGGGCTTGGGGTTCACATGCTTATTCTGGCCCTATCATACCGCAAAATGAGAAAGAGTGCAAATCTCTTTGCGGGTGGGGCGCCTAAGGCGGTACGGGCCGCAGGCGAGCGGGGCGCAGCTCCGGCGATGCAAAGCATCGCCGCAGCGGACATTTGTCCGCTGGACCCATCCGCAGGATGGGTCGGGCTGCGCCCCGAGCCGGCCCCCTGCAGAAACCAAAATCACTGCAGGGCGGCAATATAGAGCTTGCGGGTATCGGCCAGGGCCGCGGCTATTTCCTCCTGCCGGCCCTCCGAGAGGGCACAGCGCAGCAGAAAGCCGGAAATACAGCCCTCTCCGACCATGGAAAGGTATTCCGGCTCCGGCATACGGGGGGCCAGGCCCTCCTCCACCGCGGCAGAGGTCAGGCAGTTCATGATCTCCCCGATCATGCGGCGGGTATCGGCACGCTCCTGCGGACCGCCGCAGATATCATACAGGGCGGCCTGCGGAAACCCCATGGAGGGCACCTGTGAAAAGAAAACGGAGCTGCACTCCAGCAGCTGGCGGGCGGTGATCTCGATGACCTTCCAGCGGGCTTCAAAGCCCTCGGCGTCGGAAATGGCGGCGTACAGTTCCTGGAAGCCCTGGGCCCTGCTGTACTGCATGGCATCCCGCAGCAGCTCCTCCCGGGAGGGGAAATACTCGTACACAGTGCCTTTGCCGATGCCAGCGGCTTCGGCGATCTCAGAAACCTTCAAATCTCCCAGCGGACGGCCCTGCCGCAGCAGCTTTAATACCGCACGGAACACCGCGGCCTTTTTCTCCGGCAAGTTCATACCTCTTCTGCCTCCTCGATGACAACTTTCTTGGGGTCTTTCTTTAGGAAAATATCGTAAATGGCGGGGACAATGAACAGAGTAAGCAGGGTGGCGTAGGCCAGGCCGCCGATGGTAACGATGGCCAAGGGCTGCAGCATATCGCCGCCGGCGCCCAGGCCCAGCGCCATGGTAGCCAGGCCGAAAATGGTGGTCATGGCAGTCATGAGGATGGGGCGAATGCGGTCGCGGCCGGTCTGTACCAGCGCTTCGGCGCGTTCCATCCCCTCCAGCCGCAGCCCGTTGGCGTAATCCACAAAGACGATGCCGTTATTCACAACGACACCCGCGAGCATAAGGAAGCCCAGCATGGCAATGACTGAGAGCTCCTTGCCGGTGATCCACAGGGCCAAAAGGCCGCCGGTGAAGGCCAACGGAATGGTGAACAGCACGATAAACGGCGAGAGCAGCGACTGGAACTGCGCCACCATGATGAGGTAGATGAAGGCGATGGCCAGGGCGATCATCAGGATGAGGTCGCTCATGGTGGATTGGATCATCTCATTTTCGCCCTCAATGGCATAGGAGCAGCCCTCCGGCATCTCATAATCGGCCAGCAGCTTTTCCACCTCACGGCTCACCAGGCCGATGTTGTAGCCATCGGCGATCTGGGCGGTGACGGTGACGGTACGGGCTTGATTTTCACGGTGGATGGCGGAAGCGGACGCGGCCTCGGTCACTGCGGCGATCTCGGAAAGACGGACCTCGCATTCCTCCTGGTTTTTGGTACCGGTCAGGCAGAGCTCCTCCAGCGTTTCCCGGGTGGTGATACCGGCGCTATCGGGGACGACCACAACCGGCAGGTCACTGTTATCCACGGTGATATTGGTGGCGGTGGTTTGGGAAAGAACGGCGGCGGCCACCTGCTTGTAGACCTGCGCAACCGTCAAATTGTACTCGGCGGCTTTGGCTTTATCCACGGTGATGCGCACCTCGGTGCTGCTGTCCTCCTGCCCATCACTGACCGAAGCGACCCCTTCCACGGCGGAAAGGGTTTTGGCCAGGTCGGTGGCGGCGGCCCGCAGGGCATCCATATCATCGCCGGTGACGGCCAGCTGAATACCGCTGCCGCCGGTCATCATGCTCATATCCATGGTGGAGCCGTTGGCGGAAACGGTGCAGTCCAGATCGGCGCAGGCTTCCTCGATCTTTTTGGCGATCTCCTGGCTGGAATCGCTGCGGTCATCACCCAGCAGCACATAGATGGACAGGCTGCTGCCGCCCATGCTCATCATGCTCTGGCCCTCCATGGCGCCGACGGTATCCACACCATCCACGGTAAGGATCCGCTCCAGGACGGTATCGCACATGGCCCATGTTTCGCTTTGGGTGGCGTCCTCCGGCATCTCGATGGAGACCGACACCTGTGGGCTATCCATTTCCGGCATAAAGGCGGTGCCCATGCTGACGGCCAGCACCGCGCTGGCAATAAGCAGTGCCACCGCGCCCAGCAGAACGGGAGCCTTGTGCCGCAGTACTTTCCGCAGAAGGTTTTCGTAGCCCGCTATCATGCGGTTCAGGAGACGGTTGGGCTTTTCCCCTGCGGTATCGCGGGTCAATATTTTGCCCGAAAGGGCGGGCACCAAGGTAAGGGCGACCAGCAGACTGGCACCCAGTGAATAGGCGATGGTCAGGCCCATATCGGCGAAGATCTGCCGGGTAAGGCCGCTGGTGAACAGGATGGGCACAAATACGCAGACAGTGGTAAGGGTGCTGGCGGTGATAGCCCCGGCAATCTGGCGGCAGCCGTGAACCGCCGCCGTGGCGGCATTGTAGCCCAGCTGGCGCAGACGGTAGATATTCTCGATGGCAACGATGCTGTTATCCACCAGCATGCCGACGCCAAGGGCAAGGCCTGAAAGGGAGATGATATTGAGAGTGACACCGGTGAAGTGCATAAGCACCACCGCCAAAAGCAGACTGATGGGGATACTGAGCGCCACAATGATAGTGGGGCGGAAGTCCCGCAGGAACAGCATGAGGACAATGACGGCCAGCAGCGCGCCGAACAACAGATTTTCCAGCACCGAGCTGATGACCAGATCGATGTACTGGCCCTGATCGCTGAGGGCGGTGAGGTGCAGGCCCTCGTATTTTTCCTCCAGCTGGGCCATGGCGGCATAGAGATTATCGCAGGCACCGGAGGTGGAAGCGATGGAGGACTTTTGTACCGTGAGCAGCACACCGTCATTGCCGTTTATTTTGGCGTACAGCTCCTCGGCGTTATCCGCCAGGCGGACAGTGGCGATATCGGTCAGGCGGATCTCCCCCACATCGCCGACATCGTATTGGAAGAGCACCCAGTTCTGCAGCTCCTCCAGGCTGGTAAATTTATCGCCGACCTTGAGGGCATTCTGCCCCTCCGCGCTTTGGATATAGCCGGCGGGCATCGAGAAGTTCTGCGCCATGAGCAGCTGCGAAACGGCGGACTGGGTGAGAATGCCGTCCAGCCCGGCGGCCTTGTAGGCGGCATCCCGCTGCTGGCGGAACTGCTCCTCGGCTTCATCCAGGGCCTGTTCGGCCTGCTGTAATTGCAGGGTGGCCAGAATGAGCTGCTGAGAAAGCTCCAGCTTGCCGGTCTCCAGCTGGCTCTGCGCCTTATCCAGCTGCGAAAGGGCGGCGTCCAGCTCCTTTTGGCTGGACTGAGCGGTTTCCAGCTCCTTTTTTAGCTGCGGGATGCGGGGCGCCAGCGCATCAATGGCGGCGTTCAGCTCGGTAATGGTGCCGTAGTCATCCTGCACCTTATCGTGGCTTTCGATCCACTTCTTGCCCTCGGGCTCTCCCAGCAGCGCAATGATCTCTGCGGTGTTTTCCTCGATGGCTTTGGTGGCGTCGGCGATGGCTTTCTCGGCCTCCGCCTTCGCCTCGGTGGCCTGCTGGAAGGTCTCCAGCCGGGCGTTGGCGCGGGTCAGCTCCTCCTCAGCAGCCGAGAGCTTTTCCGCGGCGGCAACGGTTTGCGGGTCATTGCGGGTAAGGTAGGCGGTCTGCGCCGCCTGGATGGCGGCAAGCTCGGCTTCGGCGGTATTGAGCTGGGCTTGCAGCCCGGTATTATCGGGGTCCTTCTCCAGCTGTGCCTGGAGGTCGTCCACCTCCGCCTGCTTTTCCTGCTCCTGCCGCAGCAGGTCCTGCCAGCCGGGATCGTCCTTGAGACGCTCCGGTGCGCCGTCCAGCGCTTTATCGTAGGCGGTTTGCGCGGCTTCCTGCGCATCCTTGGCATTGGTCACATCCTGCTGCAGGGCGGCTTCACTGCTGCCGATCTCCTTGAGGGTGGCTTCGGCGGTCTCCAGCGAGGCCTGGGCGGCTTTCAGCTGGGCACGCAGCTGGGTGCGGGTAAGCTGCAGAGATTGCAGCTCGGCATATTTTACAGCGGAAAGATGGGTACGGGCGTAATCTTCACTGGCATTGTAGCTATCGCGCAGATTTACCATGTTATCGTACTGGGCCAGCACGGCCTGAATGGCCTTGACCTCCGCCGAGGTGAGGGTGGAGCCGAGGGATGCCTGATCCTTGGCATCGGCCAGCTGCTGGGCAGCGGCCACCAGCTGGGCATAGGCGGTGCCGCTTTGCTCCTCCAGCTTCTTTTTGGCGTCGTTGATCTGCCTGCGAGAATCCTTGAGCTGCTTTTCGGCATCGGCCAGGGAGCTATCAATGGCCGCCAGTACCTTGTCATTCAGCTCATCGATTTTGGCCTGATCCAGCTCCACACGAATCTGGCTTTCCACCAAACCGCTGCCGGAAACGGACGCGACGCCATCCACCCGCTCCAGTGCCGGGATGACGGTTGAGGAGGTGAATTCCGAAAGCTCGTTTCGGGCCATATTATCGCTATCCACCGCCAATACCATGATGGGCAGCATATCGGGATTGATCTTCATGAGCACCGGGCTGCCGGCGGCCTCGGGCAGGGAGCCGGCGATCTGATCAAGGCTGGCGTTCATTTCGATCATGGCGGAATCCATGCCGGTGCCTTCCTCAAATTCCAGCACCACGATACTGACATTTTCCTGCGAGATACTGGTGATATTCTTGACGCCGCTGGTGGTAGCCAGGGCGCTTTCCAGCGTTTTGGTCACGCTTTGCTCCACCTGCTCCGGACTGGCGCCGATGTAGGTGGTATAGGCGATGGCATAGGGCAGATCCATATTCGGCAGGAGGTCGGTGGTCATATTGATGAAAGACATGACACCGAGGATAAGCACCAGCATCACGCAGACGAATACGGTCATGGGCTTTTTGACACTGAGACGAGACAGCATAGAGGATTCTCCATTTCCGGGGGATAGATGTTCCGACCGACCGGTCGGTCGGGGATTTCTAATCTTATTTTAGCGCAAAACGGGACGAACGCAAGAGGAAAGATATTAACATTTCGTAAAGGTTATAGCATCGGCGCGGGAGAGTATGCTATAATAACCATGGACATTGCAGGAAGCTGGTTTTGGGCGGCCCCGCGCGGGAGCCGAAGGCTCCCGAAGGGCGCCCCCCGCAGGGGGGCGCCCCAGCCCGGCGGAGCCAGGCACGGGGCCGCCCGAATGCCAGCCTGCACCCCCAAAGGAGGTAACCGCCATGTATCACATCCTGGTCGTGGATGACGAAGCCAAGATCCGCGAGATCATAAAAAAATACGCAGTATTCGAGGGCTACCGGGTCACCGAGGCCGCCAATGGCATGGAGGCCATCGACCTGTGCCGCACCGAGCCGTTCGATCTCATCATCATGGATGTGATGATGCCGGAGCTGGACGGCTTTTCCGCCTGCCGCGAAATCCGCAAATACAACCGCACGCCCATCATCATGCTTTCCGCCCGCGGCGAAGAATATGACCGCATCCACGGCTTCGAGCTGGGGATCGATGACTATGTGGTCAAGCCCTTTTCCCCCAAGGAGCTGATGATGCGGGTGGCCGCCATCATCAAGCGCAGCGGCGGCGAGGAAAACAACCGTTTTGTTTTTGAAGGGCTGACGGTGGATTTTACCGCGCGGCTGGTTTTCATTGACGAGCAGCGCATAGAGATGTCTCCCAAGGAGTACGACCTGTTTTTCTATATGGTGCGCAACCGCGGCGTGGCCCTGACCCGCGAGCGGCTGATCCACGATGTGTGGGGCTATGATTTTTACGGCGACGACCGCACGCTGGATACCCATGTAAAGCTGCTGCGCAAGAGCCTGGGCCGGTACAGCCGGTGCATTATCACGCTAAGAGGAGTTGGGTACCGCTTTGAAACTGTGGCAGAGCCGGAAAGCGATGCAGACGGAGACGCCAACTGAGTCCTCCCCTGCCCCGCAGCATAAGCAAAGCCGTTTTTCCCACCTGGGCATCCGCTGGAGACTGGTGGGTAGCTTTGCTATGTTCGTGGCGCTGCTGCTGATGCTGCTGTGGCTTTTGCAGATCGTCTTTTTGGAGAGCTTCTACAAATCCATCAAGACCAGCTCCATTAAAAATACCGCCGAGGAAGTAGCCGCCAGCATCAATGATGAGAACTTCTACACCGAGGTGAACCGCCTGACCCGTCAGGATCTCATCTGTGTCCACATCGTGCGGGAGGACGGCACCCCGGTACTGACCTCCGGCAACCAGCCCTCCTGCATTATGCACATGCTGCTTACCGATCAGGCGGCGCTGCTGTTCCGGCAGGCGCAGGAAAACGGCGGCACCGTGCTGGAAAACTATCAGCTCCTGGAGCTTTCCCCCGCCATGCAGAGCAAAGCAACCGCCCAGGCCGCCTCCACCGAGCAGCTGCTGTACGGCATTCTGACCACGCGCGGAGAGGACGAAGGCGCCGAGCCGGTCATGGTCATGGTGGATGCCACCATCACGCCCATCAATACCACGGTGGAAACACTGCGGGCCCAGCTGGTCATCATCACGGTCATCATGACGGCGTTTTCCATCCTGCTGGTGCTGCTGCTTTCCTCCATGATCTCCCGTCCCATCACCCGCATTACCAAAAGCGCCAAGCAGCTGGCCACCGGCGATTACGGCACGCAGTTTACCGGCGGCACCTACCGGGAGGTCACCGAGCTGGCCGACACCCTAAACTATGCCAGCCGGGAGCTGAGCAAGGTGGAACATCTGCGGCAGGAGTTCATCGCCAATGTGAGCCACGACCTGCGCACCCCGCTGACCATGATCACCGGCTATGCCGAGGTAATGCGCGATCTGCCGGGTGAAAATACCCCGGAAAATGTGCAGATCATCATAGATGAGGCCCGCCGGCTGACTGATTTGGTCAATGATTTGCTGAATCTTTCCCGGCTACAAAGCGGCGCGCAGACCCCCGAACCGGAGCCGCTCAATCTCACCAAGATGATCCGCGGCATTATGGGGCGGTACGCCAAGCTGGTGCTGCATGACGGCTACGCCATCACGCTGGAAGCGGACGGCGACGCCATGGTGATGGCCGACCGGCTGCGCATGACCCAAGTGCTGTATAATCTCATCAATAACGCCATCAACTATGCCGGGGCCGACCGGGCCGTACTGGTGCGCCAGACCATCGAGAATGGGACTGTGAAGGTGGAGGTCATCGACCACGGCGAAGGCATTCCGGCCGAGAGCCTGCCCTATGTGTGGGACCGCTACTACAAGGTGGATAAAAACCACCGCCGCTCCACCGTGGGGGCCGGGCTGGGACTTTCCATTGTAAAGGGCGTGCTGGAGGCCCACGGCGCCGAATACGGCGTAGCCAGCACCCTGGGCGAGGGCAGCGATTTCTGGTTCCGGCTGCCGCTGCTGCCGCCCGATGCCGCTTTAACCGCCGAAAGTGAAGAAAATCATTCCGATTTTTCCTGATTTCTTCACACAGCCATCACATTGGCCGTATATGATAAAGGTGTGGAATAAATAAGGGCGCACAGCCCGGCCGAAGGTTTTTCTTTCTCCTCCTTATCTTCATCCTTCTTTATACTTTTTCGTTTTGTCCTCATTTTCTTTTCCCTTCGGCTCATTCCCCAAGCTCCTGCGCCGGCTGCAAACGGCCGCAGGAAACAGTTTTACCAGGAGCTCCCGCACTGTAACAGGTGCGGGAGCTTTTTTGTGTTCTTTAATATTTTATGAATTCACCGTGAACTGCGTTGACTATATAGGGGCAAAATGGTATGCTGACTGTATTAGCTCCAGTAGTACAGTTTGCTGCAAAGTTTTTTTGCATTTTTTGTTTTTGGATGCAATAAAATCCATCAAACTGTACACTTATTTTAGTGAAATATGATTTTTCTGCGAGAGGGGGAAAAAATGTGCAATACATGGTGGAGACCAAAAATCTCCGCAAGGTGTACCGGACCGGCGATGAAAAGGTAGTCGCTCTGGATAATATCGACCTGACCATCGAGCAGGGGCAGGTGTGCTGTATACTGGGTACCTCCGGCAGTGGTAAATCCACCCTGCTGAACCAGCTGGCCGGGCTGGAAAAGCCCACCCGCGGCACGGTAAAAATCAAGGGAGAGCTGATCTCCAAGATGAGCGAAAAGCAGCTGGCGGTGTTCCGGCAGAAGCACATCGGATTTGTGTTCCAGTCCTACAATCTCATTCAGGGGATGACCGCTGTGGAAAATGTGGCCATGCCGCTGATGTTCCGCCGGGTTTCCCGCAAAAAGCGTGAGGAAGCCGCCCGTGAAATGCTAAAGCAGGTGGGACTGGGCGAGCGCATGGACCACCGTCCCAATGAAATGAGCGGCGGCCAGCAGCAGCGCGTGGGCATTGCCCGCGCCTTTGTTACCAATCCTGAGGTGGTATTTGCCGATGAACCCACCGGCAACCTGGATACCAAAACGACCAAAGAGGTCATGGAGATGTTCCTGCGGTTTGCCCGGGAAAAGGGCACCACGATCATACTGGTGACACACGACCGCAGCCTGGCAGAATACTGCGACCGCATCGTGACCATCTCGGATGGACGCATCATTTCCAATGAGGACCACCGCCATGCCAAGGCGATCCAAGACCCTCCTGCCGCCCCAGCCGAGGAGCTGCCGGAGACCCTGCAATTTACCGATAACACACTGGCCGCCGGCCAAGGAGGAGTATGACTGTGAAAAAGATAAGCAAGATCCTGACATTTATTCTGGTGCTGGCCATGGTGCTGGGCACCGTGGCGATGGCGGCTGAAGGTGACTCCACCGGAACGCCTACGGCAACTACTACTTATACCATTACTGCGGGAACATTGACCAATGGCAGTATTTCTTTGACCCTTGTCGGCAGCGATGGAAATGATACTTCTCTCGGCAACATCACTGCGACCGGTGGTAAAATCGAAAATATCGCCAAAGACTCCAAGGTTAAGGTCGTCTTTGTACCCAACCCCGGCTATGAGTTCCTGCGTGCTTCTGACAACGCCGAAAAAACCATCAAGGACGGCGATGTACTGACCATCACCGATAATCTCACCATTACGCCGGTATTCGCCCCCAAGGCCAGTCTGGGCAGCGCCGCAGCTGTGAATAGCTACACCCTGCAGGCCATCTGCCCCAGTGCGTACTACTGGCAGCAGTACCATAAGACCACCGGCGGTGGGGACACCAAGTACACCCGCTATCCCGGCAAGCTGAACGGCACCCAGTCCCCCAGCACCGAGATCGCCAAGGGCTACTATGTTGACCTGACCCTGTATGTCAATGATACCGACTATGTCACCTTTATCGGACAGGAAGGCAATGACAACAACAAGTTTTCCGTTACCACACCCGGCGACAGCAGCTTCCTTGCGGGAAACACCACCCCCTCCGCCAATGCGGAGATCGCCGCATGGGAGGGCAAGGGCTATACCGTTAAGCTGACCGGCGTATACTATGTGGGCGGCAATGATAACACCCTCAAGCTGATCGTGACGCAGGGCAACTACAATGCCATCCTTTCCTGCAAGATCGACAATGCGACCATCGTGCCAGAAAAGGAAAACGACAAAAAGCCGGATGAGGAGACTACCGCAGCGCAGCCCTATGTCATCATCAGCAGCTACAGCTACGGCAAGGGTGACCTGGTGGCCGGCGAGACCCGCAACATCACCATGACCTTCCGCAATACCAGCAAGACCATGGCCGTGGAAAACATGATGGTGACCATGACCCTGCCCGATGCCATGATGCTGACCAGCAGCTCCAATTCCTTCTACATCGAATCGCTGGCAGCCGAGGGCACCATCACCAAGACCGTGAATGTGACCGTGAAGCCCACTGCGGCGGCCCAGTCCCATTCCATGGCCGTTGATTTTACCTATGACTACCTGGATAACGGCGTGCGCCGCAATGCCAAGACCACCGAGACCATCAGCATGCCGGTGCTGCAGGTGGACCGCTTTACCGTGACCGGCATCGACCTGCCCCAACAGATCTTCATAGGCGAGGAAAATAACCTCTCCGTCAACTTCGTCAATAAGAGCCGTACCGATATCTACAATCTTTCCGCCAAGCTGAACTGCGAGGGGCTTTCCAATAACGGCGAGGAGCAGTATCTGGGCAACCTTGCCTCCGGCACCACCTCCAGCGCCGATTTCTACATCACCGGAAATGAAAAGTGCGAGCTGGTGGGTGAGGTCATTATCACCTACGAGGATACCAACATGAACCAGCGCACCGTTTCGGTGCCCTTTACCACGCAGGTGACCAGCTACGAGGATGTATGGGGTCCCAGCAATCCCAGCGTCGACCCCGGTATGGATCCCGGCACTGACCCCGGCATGGAAGAGCCTGCGGGTTTCCCGTGGTTCTGGGTCATCGGTGGTGTGGTGGTAGTGGCTGCCGGCGTATTCGTGTACCTGAAGCTGCGTAAAAATAAAAAGGAGAGCGTAGACGAAGATGAGGATATCTGACCTTCTGAGCGTCTGCCTGCGAAACCTGACCCGCCGCCGGGTGCGTACCGCCCTGACCGTTATCGGCGTTGTCATCGGCGTGTGCGCCATCATCTTGATGGTCTCACTCGGCATCGGTGCGCGGGAATCCATGATGCAGATGCTGCAAGAGTGGGGCGATCTTACCATCATCAATGTCTACAATTACGGCGGAGGCGAGACCAAGCTGGACGATAAAGCCCTCTCCAAAATACAGGCGATGGATAATGTACAGATCGCGACCCCGTTTTACAGCAGCCGGGTCAGCTTCCGGCTGAAATCCCGCAACGGGCGCTATGCGGCCTATACCAATATCATCGGCATCTATCCCGAGGCGTTTGACGCTCTCGGCTATAAATTGAGCGACGGCACCTCCTTTGCGGACAGCAAAAAGGATTACAGCATGGTGGCGGGCGCCAATGTGGCGTATTCCTTCCGGGATACCAAGAAAAAGCGCAATAACTATGTGGATCGCAACCAGACCGACGCCATGGGCAACCCCAAAAAGCCCTTTGTGGATATGATGAAGGATAAGCTGGTTTTGTACAGCGAAAGCTATGACAACAACGGCAACCTGAAAAAAGGCTTGGAGGTCACCCCCAACGTGATCGGCGTAATGGTGGAGGACTGGAACAAGGGTTGGGAGACCAGTGAGTGCCTCCTGATGGACATCAACCAGCTGAAGGCGCTGGAGCAGAAATACTACAAGATCAGCGGTGAAAAGGCTCCAGACACCACCAACTATGATGAGGTACGGGTCAAGTGCGTAGACGCTGCATCGGTTGCCGCAGTGCAGCAATCCATCACCGATATGGGCTTCCAGTGCTCCTCGATGGAGGACACCCGTAAGATGTTCGATGAACAACTCACCATGATCCAGACCATGCTGGGCGGTCTGGCGGCTATCTCTCTGTTTGTCGCCGCCATCGGCATTGCCAACACCATGGTCATGTCCATCTATGAGCGCACCAAGGAGATCGGCGTCATGAAGGTGCTGGGCGCCGAGCTGGGCGCCATTCGCGCCATGTTCCTCACCGAATCCGCTATGATCGGTCTGATCGGCGGCGTGGTGGGCGTTGGGCTCAGCTTCCTGATCAGCTATCTGTTAAACAATGTGCCGATCGTAGCAAACCTTCTGGCATCGCTGGGGCTCAGCTTCGGCAACGGCGGGGCGGTTTCCATCATTCCGTGGTGGCTGGTGCTGCTGGCAATGGTCTTTTCGATGATGGTCGGCGTTGTTTTCGGTTTTATCCCTGCTAACCGCGCTGTTAAGATCTCCGCTTTGGAGGCCATTCGGCACGACTAAACCTACTGCAATGAAAAAGCCCCCTCGGGGGCTTTTCTCTTTGTGCCGCCCGTGGTATAATTTGAGACAGAACCGGACTGGGCGGCACAGGGCGCGGGGCGCTCCGGACGGAGGCCGGAGCCACGGCCCGTAGGGCCGTGTAAGGCCGCCCGCAGGGCGGCCTGCCCCGCGCCCCCATACCTGCCCGCTGCATCCACTCTGCCAAGGAGGGAAACACCATGCCACACGATCTGCAAGCCAGCCTTGCCGCCTATCGGCCCTACAATGAGCAGGAGCAGCGCGATCTGCCGCTGCTGCTGGCCGCGCTAAAGCAGCCGGATAGCTTTACCCGGCAGAATGAAACCGCCCATTTTACCGCATCGGCCTGGGTGGTGAACCCCGCGCGGGATAAGGTGCTGATGATCTATCACAACATCTACAATAGCTGGAGCTGGACCGGCGGCCATGCCGATGGCGAAACCGATCTTTTGGCGGTCGCGCTGCGGGAGGTAGCCGAGGAAACCGGACTGCAAACGCTCCGCCCCGTCAGTCGTGAACTGTTCTCGGTTGAGATCCTTACCGTGGATGGACACGAAAAACGAGGGCGGTATGTCCCCTCCCACCTGCATCTCAATTGCACCTATCTCATCGAAGCCGATGATACTGAGCCGCTGCGGGTAAAGCCCGATGAAAACAGCGGTGTGCGGTGGTTCGCCCCGCGAGAGGCGCTGGCCGCCTGCACCGAACCCTGGATGCGCGACCGTATCTACCAAAAGCTCATCGAAAAAAACACCCAGTATAAATAAAAGGAGGGACTGTCATGAAGCCGCATGAAACCACTGCCCAGTGCGTGGAGCGCAAGCTGGGGCGCAAGCTCCGCCTCATCCGCGTGGCGCGCGGGGAGGAGCCTGCCGATATCGTATTCAAAAACGCCACCTATCTCAATGTGTTCAGCAATGACTTCTGCCATGGGGATATCGCTGTTTCCGATGGGCTCATCGCCGGCATCGGCAGCTACCACGGCAGCAAAGAGGTGGATGTCTCCGGCAGCTTTGTCTGCCCCGGCCTCATCGATGCCCACATCCACCTGGAAAGCAGCCTGGTTTCCCCTGCCGAGTTTGCCCGAGCGGTCATCCGCCACGGCACCACCACTGTCATCACCGATCCGCACGAGATCGCCAATGTCATGGGAGTGGATGGCATCCGCTATATGCTGGAGGCCACCGAGGGCCTGCCGGTGGATGTCCACTTTATGCTGCCCAGCTGCGTGCCCGCCACGCCGTTGGATGAAAGCGGCTGCACGCTGGATTATCAGGCCATCGATGACCTGTATGACCACTCTAGAGTTCTTGGCCTGGCGGAAATGATGAACTATGTCGGTGTCATCAATGGCGACCCAGCAGTCATCAGCAAAATCCTGGCCAGTCAGGCCCACCACAAAAAAATCGATGGCCACGCACCCGATCTCTCCGGCGCCGATCTCAACGCCTATATCGCCGCCGGTGTCTATTCCGATCACGAGTGCAGCACCTGCCAGGATGCGCTGGAAAAGCTGCAGCTCGGCCAGTTCATCATGATACGGGAGGGCACCGCCGCCCAGAATCTGCGGGCACTCCTGCCGCTGCTCAATCAGCAGTACTACTCCCGGTGCATGTTTGCCACCGATGATAAACACCCCCTGGATCTTTTGCAGGGCGGCCACATCGATTATATCATCAGGGAAGCCATTGCCTGCGGCGTTGATCCCATCATTGCCATCAAGGTGGCCAGCCATCAGGCAGCCCGCTATTTCCTGATGAACAACAAAGGCGCCATCGCCCCCGGCTACCTGGCCGACCTGGTGGTCTTCGATAACTTCCGTCACTTCAATATCCAGGAGGTGTATAAGCGCGGCCGCTGCGTCTTTGCGGATGGCGAGGTTCTACCCTTTGACGCGCCCGCGGTGGAGCCCAGCCTTTCCCGCCGCGCGCACGAGACCTTCCGCATTGCTCCCGTCACGCCGCAGCAGCTGGCTGCCGGAGATCTGCCGGTCATCGGCATCGTCCCGGGCGAAATCATCACCCAGAACCTTGGCCGGGCGGCTGCCCCCGATCCCACCCATGATATCCTAAAGATCGCCGTAGCGGAGCGCCACCATGGCACCGGGCACATTGGCCTGGGATACATTAAAGGTTACGGCCTGCGGCAGGGCGCTGTGGCCACCAGCTTTGCCCACGATTCCCATAATATCATCGCCGTGGGCGCCGATGACGCCGACCTGGCCTTTGCCATCAACCGCATTGCCGAAATGCAGGGCGGCACCGTAGTCGTGCACGAGGGCAAGGTCATCGCTGAGCTGCCGCTGCCGGTGGCTGGCCTAATGAGTGACGCCCCGCTGGAGGAGGTAAACGACCTGCTGGAGCAGGCCAAGGCCGCCGCCCACCGCATGGGTGTTTCCCCGGGCATCGATCCCTTTATGACCCTCTCCTTTATGAGCCTGCCGGTCATTCCCGCCCTCAAGATCACCACCCACGGGGTCTTTGATGTGGAACAGTGGAAATACATCTGATTTTTCTTGCAGAGCCGTGTCCTTCCCCCCTGTGGGGCGGGCACGGCTTTTCCATTTAGGGCTTTTTGCAGGGGGCATGGCGGGCGCACGCACCCTATCTCGCCTCCATTTGTGTACCTCCTCCAAAAACAAATGCCAATCCCCTGTAAACATTGTCTTTCCTTTCGCCCTTTTATGTGCTAAAATATTGCATTATAGGGAGCGTTCCACCGATACGGTCGGGCCAGCCCTTCCGGGCAGCCCTCCCCCGCTCCGGTACGCCCCTGCCAAATCTCTGCAAAAGGAGTGACAGTGTGTGAATTTTTCCGTCAATAGCCCCATCCTGTTCGTGCTGGCCGGGATCATCATTCTGGCCGTGCTGCTGCAGTCGGTCTTTTTCCTGGTGCGTGCCGTCCGCCGCAGCAAGGAGATCGGCATGGACCAGCAAAAGCTGCGCAAGACCATGGTCACCGCCGGCGTTTTCACCATCGCCCCGGCCGTCGCCATCGTCATCAGCGTCATCACCCTCTCCAAGGACCTCGGCCTGCCGCTGCCCTGGCTGCGCCTTTCGGTGGTCGGCTCCCTCTCCTACGAGACCATTGCCGCCACCAATGCCGAAAGCGCCATGGGCCTCACCTTCGGGCAGGTTTCCGCCCTTACCGCTTCCCAGTATGTCACCATCGCCTGGGTCATGACCATCAGCATCATGCTGGGCATCTGGCTGGTACCGCTCATCGGTAAAAAGCTGCAGGGCGGCATGACCAAGATAGAAAACCGTGATAAGCGCTGGGGCGATATCCTCTCCTCCGCCCTGTTCATCGGTATGATCGCTGCCTTCCTCGGCTATGTGTTCTGTGATTTCGGCACCATCTTCCACGGTGATCCCTCCGGCCTTATCCCGGTATGCGTCATGATCGTTTCCGCCGTTATTATGGCGCTGTGCGGCCTTATCATGAAAAAAACCGGCTGGCACTGGGTGGGCGATTACGCCCTGCCGATGAGTCTTATTCTCGGCATGGCCTCCGCCATTCCCATCACCGGCTGGCTGTCCTAAGGGAAAGGAGGATCACACCATGAAAAAAGCAAATATGACTTATATGGATTCCGTCCATCACTACGGCCGCGTCTGGAACCTTTCGATGATGGTTCTGCTGCTGATGTTCCCCGCCGCCGTCTCTATCATCTTCCACGCCCCGGCCGATGGCAAGGGTCTGCTGATGGGCCTCATCGCCACCGCCCCCATGTACTGGGCGGTCGGGTTCATCGAAACGCTGACCTATGTGCCCATGCTGGGCGCAGGCGGCAGCTACCTCTCCTTCGTCACCGGCAATATCAGTAATCTCAAGCTCCCCTGTGCCCTCAACGCGCTGGAGCAGGCCGATGTAAAAGCCAACAGCGAGGAAGGCGAGATCGTTTCCACCGTGGCCATTGCCGTTTCCAGCATCGTCACCACCGTTATCATCATTCTGGGCGTCATTCTCATCATCCCGCTCACCCCGGTGTTGGAAAGCCCCGCCCTGGCCCCCGCCTTCGCGCAGATCCTGCCCGCCCTGTTCGGTGGCCTGGGTGTGGTGTTCATCTCAAAGAACGCCAAGCTCTCCATCGCCCCCATCTGCCTGATGCTGGTTCTCTTCATCTTCGTTCCCGCCCTCAATTCCAGCACCGTCGGCATTATGGTGCCGGTCAGCGTGCTGTTTACCGTGGGGGTGGCCCGCATCCTGTATAAAAAGGGGATCCTGTGATCCCATAAAATACTGCAAGGAGGTTTTCTGTCATGATTGTTCTGTATATCATATTGGCCGTTCTCGTCCTGCTGCTGGCTGTGGTGCTGCTGCGCACCGCGGCGTTCCACCCCAAGGCCGAAGCCTTCAGGACCTATGCCCCCGTTGAGTTTGACCGAGAGGCCGCTGTAACCAATCTTCAGCGGCTCATCCGCTGCCGTACCGTCAGCTACACCGATGCCTCCAAGGAGGACCCGGCGGAATTCGAAAAGCTCATCGCCCTTTTGCCGGAGCTGTACCCCCATGTCTACGAAAAATGCACCCTCACCCGCCTGCCGGACCGCGGCCTGCTGTTCTACTGGGCGGGCAAGGCCCACGATGAGGCTTCGGTCATGATGGCGCACTTTGATGTTGTCCCGGTGGAGGAGGAGAACTGGAAAAAGCCTCCCTTCGAGGGCATCATTGAGGACGGCGTGCTGTGGGGACGCGGCACCCTTGACACCAAGGTCACCTTTAACGGCGTGCTGACTGCCGCCGATCATCTGATTGCGCAAGGCTTCCAGCCGGAGCAGGACATTTACTTTGCCTTCTCCGGTCAGGAGGAGATCAACGGCCCCGGCGCCGTCAATATCGTCCACTGGTTCCAGGAGCACAATATCAATATCCAGCTTGTCGTGGATGAGGGCGGCGCGGTGGTCGAAGATGTTTTCCCCGGCGTCAAGCAGCCCTGCGCGCTCATCGGTATTGCCGAAAAGGGCATGATGAACCTGGAATACAGCGTTTCCTCCGCCGGCGGTCACGCCTCCGCGCCCAAGCCCCACACCCCCGTGGGAGTACTGGCGGATGCCTGCTGCAAGGTGGAAAATCACCCCTTCCCCATGCACATCACTGCCCCGGCCGCCAAGATGTTTGATACCCTCGGCCGCCACTCCACCTTCCTTTACCGCATGATCTTCGCCAACCTGTGGCTGTTCGGCGGCATTCTGGATAACCTGTGCAAAAAGCAGGGCGGCGAGCTGAACGCCCTGATGCGCACCACCGTGGCCTTTACCCAGATGCAGGGCAGCAAGGCCAGCAATGTCATCCCGCCCAGCGCCTCCATGGTCAGCAACATGCGGCTCAATCCCGCCGATACCATGGAGAGCGCCATGGAATACATCCGCGGGGTCATCGGCAATGACGCCGTAACGCTGCGCTGCGTCGAGGGCATGAACCCCAGCCCCATCAGCGAGACCGACTGCCCCGCGTGGGATAAGGTCGCTTCCGCCGTGGCAGGCACATGGCAAGGCTCCCTTGTCTCCCCGTACTTGATGGTACAGTGCAGCGACAGCCGCCATTACGGTCCTGTCAGCAACCATGTTTACCGCTTCTCCGCCATGGACCTCACCGCCGAGGAGCGCAGCACCATCCACGGCAACAATGAGCGCATCCGCACCGAAGTCATCGGCCGTGCGGTAGAGTTCTACATCCGCCTGATGAGCCAATGCTGACCCCATAACGCCATAAAATCACCCCCGACCGTTTTGGCCGGGGGTATTTTCCACGCTTTTATTTATTTTGCGGAAGAAGCAGAGTAGTATATCACACCGACCCCTGCTACCCATGTATCGCCGCTGTCGCTGCACTCACCAAGCTTTTCACCCTGCTTTACCGTATCGCCGGGCTTCAGTGTCACATTTTTCAGGTGTCCGTACAGGATCGCGCTGCCGTCCTCATGCCGGATCAATACCGGCTGCCTGCCCATAAGACCGATCCATCGCTCCTTGTACTCCGGCGGCGTCTGTTCCACCACGCCGTCCCGCATGGCCACCGCCGCAGTCCCGGCCGGCGCTTCAAAAAGGCGGTAGGTAGGACAGCTTGTCCCTATTACTCCTTGGGTCATTGTCCCGTTTTTCGCCGGAGCAATGTATGCGCTGTCCTCTGTCCATTCCACGGTCTCCATCGGCAAAACAGGGTTCTCGTACGCGTTATGTCCCACCGTGAAGCCCGTCACGGTTCCGTCCCGGGCGGTCTTCAGCGTTATATCCTCCTCCCGCACCAGACTAAACTCAATGCCGAAAACTCCCGAAGAACCGTTTCCAAAATTTCCGCTGTCTCCCGTTGTACCCAGCTGCATATAAGGCATCACTTCATCGCCTGCCTGCACATAAAGCTCCTCGCAATGGGCATATACCGCATACAGTCCGTCTTCCTGGCGTATCAGGATGCACCGGCCCATTCCCTGGTTCCAGCCCTTCTCCGCAGTATATACGACCGTTCCGGCCTGCAGTGCGGTAAACGGGGTCCCTTTCTGTCGGCTGTAGAATGCCGTCACACCCCGAACCGGCTCCTCAAGTCTGTATCCGGCAAACGGCTCCCTGTAATAATATCGGTCAAATATCTCCTCAAAAGCCGGTTCGTCCTCCGCTGCGGGGGATTGCCGCAAAAGGTTGACTCCGCCGCAGTAGATCGCCTCGATCTCCTCCGGCGCTATGGCCCTGCAGAATATCATCTTCATTTCTGTTTTTGTTGCTGTCTGGTTCCCGTCTCTGCTTCTCAACTCGACCTCCGTGCCGTCTTTCAAATACACAGCCCAGCCCCGCGACAGGTCTATCAGTCGGTCTACCGTAATCTCCATCGAGACCGGAGAGCATTTCACCGTTACGCCCTCCGCTGCATCCAGCCCCACACTCTCCACCGTCTGCGGGATATCAAAGCTGACCTCCCATTCGGCGTCATACTCCGGCACCCGCTGCCATCTTCCCGGCTGGATAAATTGCAGGTTCGGCAGCTCCTCCTCCGCCACATCATAATAAATCACATGATGGTAAATACCGCCAGACCCACCGACATTCTCCACACTCTCCCCTGTGCTGTCGCAAAGGACTCCATGGGGCGGGCTGTCCGGTTCAGTACAGTCCTCCCTGCTGCGTGAAAAAACATACAGCCTGCCATCTTCATAGTACGCCATATCAATGGTTTGCACCACTTCACCATCGGTGTTGCACACCTCATAGCCGCCCTCACCGTTACCTATCATCTGCGGGTAGTTTGAGATCCACTCGTCAAGATCGACCCCCTTGCGCACGGCGCTGTCACACAGCGCTTTCATATCCACCTTCGCAATAAAGGTATCTGCCGTCCGTTCCAGATGTCCCAGCCCGCTTACCCGCAGGTGGGCGGTGCTGTCCCGCATGGCGTCGTTCCAGTCCGCCACCAGATAGCCGCACAGAATATTGCTTTTTCCCTTGGGGGGCTGCGCCGAGAAGATCACCCCGCCGCCTGCATCCACACTCGCCTCCCCGAAGTCCAGCCAGCCATCCACGGTGCTCCTCTCCCCGAAGATCGCCGCGGGTGCCTGCATCTCCCACAGCAGGTACAGCACCCGTTCATCCGCCAGCGCCTCCGTCACCGTAAAGGTGATGTCCCCGGCATCCACCTGCACCGCCAGCGGCTCGGTGTTTTCCTCCACTCCCTTGGTCGGGGTACCCAGTATGTCTTTCCAGCCAAAGTATTTCCCCGCCGCCACCGCCGTAGCGGTCAGCAGCACCACAGCGGCCGCCAGAGGCAGTACCCGCCGCAGCCACAGCACCCTGTTTCCCTTGCGGGGAATGCTCGCTTCCTCTATCATATCTGCCGGGACCTCGCCCAGCAGCTCCCACAGTTCCTTTCGCTTCATAGCGTAATCTCCTCCTTTTCCAGCTCGTTGCGCAGGTCGCGCCGCAGCCGCTCCAGTATGCTCCTGGCCCGCCGCGGGGAAATGCCGCTGTGTGCAGCCGCCGTTTTTACCGGCTCCGCCCACCAGTACCGCCGGAGGAACAGTATCCGTTCCTCCGGGGTCAGCCCCCGCAAAAAGCGCTCCAGCGCTGCCGCTATGGCCCTGCGCTCCCAATGCTGCTCCGGGGTGTCCCGGTCGGGCAGCATCTCGCCCAGCTCCTCCCAGATCAGCGTCATTTCTCCGCCGCCCCGTTTCAAGCGGTTCTGTTTTTGCAGCCGGTTCAGCGCCAAATTGCGGGTAATGCGTCCCAGATAAGCCGCCAAACTTCTCGGCTCCTCCGGCGGGATACTGTTCCATGCGCGGTGCCATGTATCGTTCACACATTCTTCGGCGTCCTGCCTGTTCCGCAGGATATTTCGGGCGATGGTGCCGCACAGGGCGCCGTACTGCCGCTCGGTTTCGGTTAAAGCTGTTTCGCTTCGTTCCCTGTACAGCCGCAGAATTTCCTCGTCCTTCATGCTCCTGCCTCCTTTCGTTTGGGTTGAAGTACTTCACCCTTATTGACCGCGTTTTTTCTCCCCCGGCCGGCTCTTTTCAGAGTCTTTCTATCCGCGCACCACGGTGGGCGCCCCTCCGCTTTTGTCGTGCTGACCCTGACGGGCAGCCCTCCCCGCTGCGGCGCGCCCGCCTTCCCACTGTCCCCATCTTTCGGGTTATTAAAAAAGCCCGCCAAGCGGCAGGCTTTCTTTTTTCTCAATAAAACTTCAGTAAATTGGTGTAATGCTCCGGCAGCACAATACCCTCGGTGGTGTGCACCCGCATTCCATCACGGAACACCAGCATAGTGGGCAGGTCCTTCACATGGAAGCGCTCCCCCAGCGCGATATCATCGGTCACATTGATGCGGCACACCTTCACATCGTATTGCTCCGCCTCCATCAAAAATTTCTGATAGACCGGCTCCATGGCCGCCGCAAAGGGGCTGAACCCCGCCGTAAAGTACAGGTAGGTCTTGCCCTCCCGGGTGATGCTATCCACATTTTTGCTGTTTATCTCCACCATCTGCATGGTCAGTCACTCCTTTTCGCTGTAAATTCCGTCCCTATTTTACCACGATTCTGCCCAAAAGAAAACCTTTTCCCGGCGAATTTCGCTCATTTGCTTGCATTCCTACCCAAAACAATGTAACATAGAAGTACCAAGAAACTTCTTTTAGGAGGTCTGTCACATGGGCAAGTTTGTTATGAAGGAAACCAAAAACGGCGGCGTTAAGTTCGACCTGAAAGCCGGCAACGGCGAAGTCATTGCCACCTCCGAGGCATATTCCGGCGATGCCGCCTGCAAAAAGGGCATCGAGAGCGTGCGTAAAAATGCCGTAGAAGCCAAGCTGGAAGACCAGACCGTTGAGGGCTTCGAGACCGTCACCAACCCCAAGTTTGAGGTTTACACCGATAAAGCCGGTGAGTTCCGCTTCCGCCTCAAGGCCCGCAATGGCGAGATCATCGCCACCTCCGAGGGCTACAAGGCCAAGGCCAGCTGCCTCAATGGCATTGAGAGCGTCCGCAAGAATGCCCCCGATGCCCCCGTTGTCGTAGCCGAATAAGTTTTTCCCGCCAAAAGAGCGGCCCATCATAGGGTCGCTTTTTCTGCCTTCCGGCCGGTTTGCGCGGCCCGCAAGCTTACGGCCCGCAGGGCACCCCGGCTTCGCCGGGGTTTAGCGGCCTCCGGCCGCCCACGGCCGCCTGCGGCGG
>OHYG01000212.1_pt1 | contig 29261 bp, 26 predicted proteins | sample 1580221 | NCBI WGS metagenome assembly OHYG01 (sample SAMEA3882521, study PRJEB24775) | human gut metagenome | biome: human-associated habitat; feature: intestine environment; material: feces | place: Netherlands | collected 2009/2010 | reverse complement strand
TCTTCGTAGCTCTTCCTGGCGGCGTCGGCACCCTGGATGAAATCTTCACCATCGCTGCTGCCCACACCATCGGCTACCATCACAAGATGGTGATTCTCTACAACATGAAAGGCTTCTGGAACTCCACCATCGCCCTTTTGGACGATATGGCAGAGAAAAGCATGATTCGTGGTGATTGGCGAGATGTGATAGAAGTAGCGGATAACCTGGAAGAGTTAAAGGCGATAGTTGAAAATTCCCATTAATATGATTTTTCGGCAAACTTGCACATTTCTCATATCAAAAAGTGGCAAACTTGCACATTTTTGATATTAAGGAAGGAATAGAAAGCCTATAAACGAACTACTCAGAAACAAAAGAAAGAGCGGAAAAACAACTGTTAACTGTTAACTCTGTTAACCCCAGTTGTTCTTCCGCCCTTGATATTTCTTCAAGACAATCTAGCTCTAATTTTCTTTCCCCAAAAGGAAATCGGAGAGGCTCATCATCAGAATGCCTTCTTCATTATAACCCGAACGATATCTATCCCCTACGATAATCAGTTTGCGGAAGCCATCGTTTACATTCAAAAGAGAAGCCTGCTCCTGATCTACCTTCTCCTTATCAGGCAAGGCGTAAGCCGACTGGATATAGAGACGTTCATCATGACGGTTCACCACGAAATCAATCTCAAGATTCCTACGCTGCAGCTTGCCGTTCTCATCCCGCCTGAAGCTCTCCACTACACCGACATCCACACCATAGCCTTGTTTGCGAAGCTCGTTATAGATAACATTCTCCATAATATGAGTGTATTCTATCTGTCGGAAATCAAGCACGGCATTTCGAATACCTAAGTCCTCGAAGTAATACTTGGTGCCAGCACCTATGTACTTGCGACCTTTCACATCATAGCGCAAAGCCTCGCTAATGATGAAGGAATCCTGCAGGTTCTCCAGATACCTGCCAATAGTTTTAGTACCGATTTCCACTCCTCCAACAGATTTGAACGTATTAGAAATTCTCTGCACATTCGTACAGGAACCAATCGTAGAAGCCAGAAAGCGCACCAACTCGCGCATTCCATCAGAATTCTTCAGCCGATTACGCTCCAAAACATCCTTCAGATAAACCGTCTCGTAAATCTCACGAAGATAATTCTGTTTCGCTTCAGGAGTTTCTATCTGCGCCACGGCAGGCAATCCACCATAAAGATAATAGGTTTCCAAGGCTTGACGTTCCTCTCCTCCTACCACTTCATAATATTCAGAAAAACTCAACGGATGGATTCGGATTTCCCAACCTCGACCACGAAACTCAGTTATCACATCCTTCGATAAGAATCGGGCATTGGAACCCGTTACGTAAACCTCAGCATTCTCTACATGGAGATAAGAGTTGAGCACATCTTCAAACTCCTTCACCATCTGAACCTCATCCAAGAGAATATAATACCTATCCTTATCTTTCATCTGAGCATCTATATGCTCCAGCAAAGCATCAGGGTCACGAAGTTTCTTGTTTCTGCGGTCTTCAAGATTTACTTGTATGATATGATCTTCCGCAACACCTCTTTCAAGCAAATGCTTACAAAAGATGTTGAAGAGAAGGAAGGATTTACCACAACGGCGAATGCCAGTGATAATCTTTATCATTCCATTGCCTTCTGCCGAGATGAGTTCTTTCAAGTATGCTTTACGTTCAAAATACATAATCCTATGACGTTTTTTTGTGTCATGACACAGTTTTCGGTCACAAATATACGCTTTTTACACGATTTCACCAAGTTTTATCGGAATTACACGGATTTTTTAAAGGAATTTAAACAAAGAAAGAGCGGAAAAACAACTGTTAACTGTTAACTCTGTTAACCCCAGTTGTTCTTCCGCTCTTGATCATTCTAAAATCTTATCTATTATCTCCAATAAGAAATCTCCAATAAGCATACTTACCCACAATGTTGAGTAGTAGCGAACCCCAAAATATTATATTGCATCTATAACCAAGGCTATTGAACAACAACTTTCTTCACGGAGCCATCGCTATACTTCACGATGTTCAAGCCCTTGGCAGGCACTTCCAACCGCTGACCATCCACTGCATAGCGAGAGATTTCCTTAGCATCGCCAGAGGTCGTAATATGATTGATACCAGTTGCATCATACTCTACGATATTTTCAAATATACCCCAATTTGAAATCCAATAATCATCATAAGTCCCATTTGGAACATACAAGATGCATTTTTCCGTATTTGCATCCTTAAAAGTAGAAGCATCAATTGATAAAGGAGATTCCCAACTTACATATATGCTGGTCAAGCCGCTGCAACCAGAAAAAGCAAAACTACCTATCGAGGAGACACTGGAAGGAAGAGTGAGGCTGGTCAAGCCGCTGCAACCAGAAAAAGCAGAACTACCTATCGAGGTGACACTGGAAGGAAGGGTGAGACTGGTCAAGCTGCTGCAACCATCAAATGCTTGATTACCGATGACATCATCCAATGTATAACAACCATAATAATTATAATAATAATCTCCTCCCTTCACTATTTTAGCCTCTGAGAGATCCAAAGTCGCCAACTTTCCCTCAGTGCCCTTTCCCTTATAGTCACACCCCGCCATTTCGCGTATGAAACGAAGATCAGTGCCATTAATCTCACCCATAATCTTAAGATTGGTAATCTTATATTTCTTTGTATCCCCAATCTTACTTGGCAAAGTTCCTGCCTCTTCCAATTTGATAGTGATTTGCTTTGTTATCAAATCACCATCAGCTGCATGGATTGCCAAGCAACCCAACAGCATAAATATTGCTGTTACAAACAGACCTTTTAATGTAAATGTTCTCATATATATCTTTTCTTAAATTATTATTCTTTTGTTGCTAATATTGCTGTAACAAAATCCTTAAAATCTTTTCTTTTTACTTTTCTACAAATCTGACATTTAGGATTCATCTGTGAATTTATGACATAATAGTCCCCTTCACGCTCAATACAAGCATGAGCAAAGCTATTGCGCAAATGCTTAAGCAACGGCCCACAAACCTCCTTCCCCTTGTAACACAGAGTATTTGGTGTTTCAGGAAAGCTCAACTCTATTTTATTTTTGCCTGTATCATGAATCAAAGAAACTTTGTTTTTAATCTCAAGTGGCACTTTCTTATAGGAATAACCCTTATGATTACTCTTCCCCCTCATTTTCATACTGATACAGAACGTCATAAAAAAGCTTGAGATCATCAGGCTTCAAAGAAGTTTTAAATTGTCCCATACACAAAAAGTTTATTGATTTTTATTGCGCTCTGCGATGATTTTATCGTATTCATTTTTAGTAAAATCCTGTCCACATTGCGTGCAAACATAATCACCAGTTTTCTCCTCTACATAGCCCCACCCCAAATGAGTTTCTTTCTCAAATTTAGGATGTGAACAAGGTTTGTTCCCCCATAATTTACGAAGTTCTTCTGCTTTTAAAAAATCCATATCGTTTCCTTTCTAAACCAACCCAATCACCCAAGGCTAGCAGCTACAAAAACAGAAAGCGTGGGATCTCCTTGCTGCTCATCCCACGTTCTGAGGCCTTCGCATTGCCCTACACAGTTGAACGAGCAACGTCGAAGCCCACGCCGATATGAATACACTTATCCCTATACAAGTATAAGACACATTGCATTACACAATATGCCATACCAGTAAAGGGATGTGGATAAACACATCCCGAGGGCATCTACCGTTGCGTTGTTCGTGACTATTCATGAAGTTTGCGAAGTTTCAGTCCGTCAAGAACAAAGCGCCAAGTAAACACTCTATATTATGTCATGATACCACTACCCTCCCAAGTCCTCGTCTCAACATTCTCTCTTTTTGAGAAAGAAAGCATCAACTCGGCGTGAGCAGAATGGGTATCTGAGTGCAAAGGTATATAAAATATTTGAAATGCCACTCCTTTTCCTGGAACTTTTTAGAGAGAAAAGCAAAAAAGATAGATGTGGGGGCACACAAGAAAGAAAAATGAATGCTCGAAAACAAAGAAAGAGCGGAAAAACAACTGTTAACTGTTAACTCTGTTAACCCCAGTTGTTCTTCCGCTCTTTCTTTTGGCAAAGCCGGCCTTCTTAATCCAGCCTTTACTTCAGCATCCATTCCCAAGCAGGAATTATATGCACCGTCTTCCCATCCACGGTAAGCTCCTCTTTCTCATTTAGCGTAATGATGTAACCCTCTGATAAATCATAGATTTCCATCGCCTCTTGCAGACCCTCTATCTCACGCTTGCGAGTCTTCTCATCATCCATCTTCACCGTAACCTGGTAAGCCTGGGTAATCCTTACACCTTCTCTCACCACAAAGTCGCACTCTTTCTTGTCGGCATGGTAGAACAAGTCGTAACCCCTTCGCAGCAATTCGATGAAAACGGCATTCTCCAGTTTTACACCATTGTTATCCGTGACATTGAAACCCATCCTGCTGATGATGGCATTATCTATAAAATACACCTTCTTCGGGCTCAACATCTGGGTCTTTACCGATGGAGCATACTTCAATAACTGGAATATCATGTAGGTTTGCTGAATATATTCCAGATAGTTCTTGATGGTTTCGGGATGGCGAATGCCCACTATCTTTCCCAGCGAGTTATAGGTAACACGCTGGGTGGCATTGCTGGCAAGATAAAATGCAAGTTCTTTAATTTCCTTGTCGTTTGTAAGACCATTGCGAGCCATCACATCCCGGAAGATAATGCTCTCATAAAGTGAGGACAGGTAACTGACGGAACCCGTCTGAAGATATTTCGGGAAACCACCCCTCTCCAAGAAATCACGGAAATGACCCAGCAGTTTGGAACGACTCGCCATCAGATAGAAATCTTTCTGCGAAGGCTCAATATGCTCCAGCTGCAGGTATTCGGCAAAAGAGAAAGGATAAACCTCCACAGAGATATAACGCCCTGTGAGATGAGTGCCCATCTCCTTGCTCAGCATCCGGGCATTTGAGCCTGTCACCACCACCTTATTGCCTTCATTGTAAAGGCGCCTCACAAAGGTTTCCCAACCCGCAATGTTTTGAATCTCATCAAAGTAATAGGTGTGCTGCTCGCCGAAAAGCTCAAAGAAGCATTCCTGCAAGGTTGCAAAATCTTCAAGCTTAAAGTTTACGAGACGCTCATCGTCAAAATTGAAGAAGAAATCTTTCTCCTCCAACTTATCACGCAGTTGCTGCAGCAACACCGACTTTCCACATCGTCTTACACCAGTTATGATAAGGATTTCCGAGGTGGTAAGCCATTCCTCTTCTATGTGTCGAGGGATGGCATCCAGCATAAGATGCCTGCAGTTGTCCTGCTGCTCAAATATTATTTGTTTCAACAGTTCTTTCATTGCTTTACTATTTTATGATTCGTGGGCAAAAATAAGAAAAATATCTGAAAGTAGCAAGAGAAAAACAAAAATCTTTCATTCTGAATGAATAATTTTTCAGAAATCTTTCATTTTGAATGAACACTTTTACCTAAAACCTTTCATTTAGAATGAATAGTTTTCGATTAGTTCCTTAAAAAACAAAAGAAAGAGCGGAAAAACAACTGTTAACTGTTAACTCTGTTAACCCCAGTTGCCTTTCCGCTCTTTTATAATAATCTCTAACAAGAAATCTTTATTCTGCCAGCAGTTTCTCTGCCATTGCCTTACCCAGAGCCTCGCACTGCGCCTTTACCTCTGGAGTAATCGCCTGCTTCATATCTACCGGCTCGCCTACAGCCTCATAGTGGAGCTTGGTTTCGTTCCACTCCTGAATCTTTGCTACTGCCTTGCTTGCCCAGCAATGAGAACCGTACCAACCGAGGAGGTGGTTCTTGACGTCCTTATTGGCAAGCTCGGAGAGGAGAACCTCCATCTCGTGATAAAGACCGGCATTGTAGGTTGGAGCACCTACGATGAGACCCTTGTAACGGAAGATGTCGCGCAGGATGTAGCTGTGGTGAGTCTTCGAGATGTTGTACATTACGATGTTCTTCACGCCAGCCTTGCTTGCCGCACGGGCGATGATTTCAGCCATACGCTCGGTATTGCCGTACATGGTGCCGTAGCAGATAACGAGGCCCGGCTCCGTCTCGTACTTCGACATCTTATCATACATGCCGATTACCTTCTCAATATGCTCGTGCCAAACCGGACCATGGGTTGAGCAGATGTAATCCAGCTCCACGCCAGCCAACTTCTTCAAGGCATTCTGAACAGGGATTCCATACTTACCCACAATGTTTGAGTAGTAGCGAACCATCTCCAGCCAGAAAGTCTCGCAGTTGATTTCCGTATCGATGATTCCGCCGTTCAGCGCACCGAAGCAACCGAACGCATCACCTGAGAAGAGTACCTTGTTCTTTGCATCGAGCGTTACCATGGTCTCTGGCCAGTGAACCATAGGGATGAGAACAAAGCTCAGCTCGTGGTTGCCCAATGAAAGGGTTGCGCCATTCTTCACCTCTACCACATCATCAGTTACGCCGTAGAAGCCTTCGAGCATTCCCAGGGTCTTCTTGTTGCCCACAATCTTGATGTTAGGGTAATATTTCTTGATGAGGGCGATGGAGCCGCTGTGGTCAGGTTCCATGTGGTTGATGATGAGGTAATCGATTTCTCGGTCGCCAATCACCTCGTGGATATTCTCGAGGAACTGGGTGAAGAAATCAACCTCTACAGTATCTACCAGCGCTACCTTCTCATCGTCAATGATATAAGAGTTGTAGCTCACTCCGTTAGGCAAAGGCCAGAGGCCCTCAAAACGATGCTTGTTGCGGTCGTTTACGCCTACGTAATAAATCTTGTTTGTAATTTCTGTCATATCTTTTATATTTTTATAATTCCTTCTTCTTTTCTTCTCCGAATTCCTTGGAAACATAATTGTAGATGTCCTTGCAGCATTCGGTGGAGAATTCTTGAGCCGAAACAAGGAGACTGTCCCATTGCGCCTCAGACAATCCACGGTCGATGTCCTCGCGGGTGATTCCATCCTTGATCAGTCCGAACACGAAACCTGCATTGAAATTATCGCCGGCTCCGATGGTGCTCACCGGCTTCATCTTCTTCGAAGGATAACTCTTGGCAAAGCCGTTCTCGGCTCTCACCTCTACAGGCTCAGCACCCTGGGTGCAGATAAACTTCTTGCAGTAGAAACTGATTTCGGCATTATAAACCTTATCCGCCTCCGGTTTCTTGTAGAGGATTCCGAAGTCCTCGTGGCTTCCGCGTACGAAATCAGCCATCTCCAGGTTCTCTATCAGATTAGGCGTAATCTTCATGATTTCGTTCTGATGAGAAGCACGGAAGTTGATGTCGTAATAAAGAATGGCGCCGTGCTCCTTCGCATACTCCAGGAAGCCGGCAACCTGAGGACGGACCACAGGATTCAGAGCGAAGAACGAACCGAAGAGCACGATGTCGCCAGGATTGATTTCCGGTGTGGCAAACTCCAGCTGGTCGTGAGGATGATCCTTGTAGAAGATGTAGTCGGCATTGTTGTTCTCGTCGAGGAAAGCCAGCGAGAGCGGCGACTTCGATTCCGGGAAGATGCTCACATTGTCAGCATTCACCCCATTATCTCTCAAAAACTGAATCACATACTCTCCTATGCGGTCGTTGCCCGCCTCGCTGATAAACGAAGCATTTACGCCCGCACGCCCCAACGAGATGACTGCATTGAATGATGAGCCACCCGGTACTGCCTCTATCGGCTTGCCGCCCTTGAAGATGATGTCAAGCACGGTTTCTCCTATTCCTATTACTTTGCGCATTGTTTTTGTTGTCTATATTTTATTTTTTTGTGGCAAAGATAAGTCTTTTTGGCGATAATGCAAAATAAATGACTATTTTTTTGGATAAATTACATTTTCAGTGTAACTTTGCACCTTGAAATGAAATACAATACTTATACACTCGATAATGGACTCCGCATCATCCACCTGCCTTCAGACAGCAAGGTGGTGTATTGCGGTTACCAGATTAACGCCGGCACCCGAAACGAGGAGCCGGGCGAAGAAGGACTTGCCCACTTCTGCGAGCACGTTACTTTCAAGGGCACAGAGCGCCGCAAGGCGTGGCACATTCTCAACTGTCTGGAGAGCGTGGGAGGCGACCTGAACGCCTACACCAACAAGGAAGGCACGGTTTATTACTCCGCCATCCTCAAGGAGCACATCGCAAGAGCCGTAGATCTGCTCACCGACATCGTTTTCCATTCGGTTTATCCGCAAGCGGAAATCGACAAGGAGGTTGAGGTAATCTGCGATGAGATAGAGAGTTACAACGATTCTCCTGCCGAACTGATTTATGATGAATTCGAAAACATCATCTTCAAGGGTTCGCCACTGGGCCACAATATTCTGGGCACAGCCGAGCAGGTTCGCTCGTTCAAGACAGAAGATGCGCTGCGCTTTACAAGAAAGCTTTACCGGCCGGATAATGCGATATTCTTCGCTTACGGAGACATTGACTTCAAAAAGCTGGTAAGACTTCTTCAGAGGGCGCTCGCAGATGATGAATCTGTGGTCAACCTTGCTGAGGAAAAGCTCCCACAGATTTCACAGATTACACAGATCTCATGGAATGAGAATTCTATTGCTGAAGAGAAATCTGTGTCATCTGTGAAATCTGTGGGACCTAAAAATTATCCATCTGTGGGAGATGGAATTGCCGGGCAGACGATTGTGATGCAGAAGAATACGCATCAGGCTCATGTGATGATTGGAACCCGCGCCTACGATGTGAACGACAGCCGCAGAATGCCGCTCTATCTGCTCAACAATATGCTGGGCGGACCGGGAATGAACGCCAAGCTGAACCTAGCCCTGCGCGAGCACAACGGACTGGTTTACACCGTAGAGAGTACGATGGTGGCTTATGGCGATACGGGCATTTGGAGCATTTATTTCGGCTGCGATGAGCACGACGTGAAGCGCTGCCTCAGACTGGTTCGCAAGGAACTGGATAAGTTCATGCAGAAACCGCTGAGCGAGGCGCAGCTCAAGGCCGCCAAGAAGCAGATAAAGGGACAGGTAGGCGTGGCTTGCGACAACCGCGAAAACTTTGCCCTCGACTTCGGCAAGAGCTTCCTTCACTATGGCTGGGAGAAGAATGTAGACCGACTCTACGAGCAGGTGGATGAGATTACTGCCGAACAGATACAGGCCGTGGCTCAGGAGTTGTTTGATAAAGACAGGCTCACCACGCTGATTTTCAGATAATGTTGATTTTCAGACAAATAGCTCAAATAATAAGAAAATAAAGAAGGCAACAACTTGGGTCGTCATGCGACTTCCCTCGTTGTTGCCTTCGTAATTTAATGAATTAAAAACTGCTTTTTTCTTAAAAACAACTAACAATTAACCTAAAAACTTAAACCTAAAAACCTAAAATGAAAATCTATAAAACCTAAAACGAATTCTTAACAATCTATATATGAAATCCCCAATCAGAATTTATCACAAAAACTCTCAGGGGACAGTATGAATTTCAAATGAAAAGGAGTTTTTACTCTCCTCTCTGATTTCGGAAGCCCTTTTGGCTCCCTACTGTTTTTTACTCAGCTGTGCATTGCTGCCAGCCATTTTTTAATCTCGGCTCTTTTGGAGCCCTTCGCATGGCTAATTTCCGATTAAGCCAACTTGTTGCTAATAGCACCAACTTCAGCTACACATGCAACAACTACTGCGAAAATCATTCCTAATACTAACATAATCTTTTCCTTTCTTAAATTTGTTATCTTAAATATACAATCTTGTTGTTTTACCTAACAAAATCTTAACTCTCTTTATTTCTTACCTCCCGGAGGAGGATTTCTATGCTCTCTTAGCTTCGTAGCTTATTTGCCGCAGTTCATTCCGAGGTTCATACCTGCGCAAGCAACTACTGCGAATGCTACTACTGCTACTGTCATTATCCCGAACATTGCCATAATCTTTTTCCTTTCTTTTAACCTCTTAATCAGTCTCTTCGAGATTTTCCAGAAGTCCTCGTCCGAATCTCAGAACCAGGTTCCGAACCGGCCTCAAACTTGTCTCGAATCGATTTCATAAGTTATCCTTACTGAATCAATCTTTTATCCTTTTTTCTTTTTCTGGTGCAAAGGTACAACTTTTTGTGTGCGCACACAAACATTTTAGGAGAAATGTTTCAAAAAGCCCTTTTTTCTTGATTAAGGTCAAGAACATTTACATTCTCATTACAAAAACGGGCTATTTTAAAGCTTTTGCCCTTTCAGGGCGACAGGCGTGCTGCCATTATTACCCAGGGCGGTGCCCTGGGCTAGGAGCTTCTGCCCTTTCAGGGCGTGCTGCTAAAACGTGAGGGGCGTGGCATTTCACCACGCCCACTCCTTTATCACCGCTACGCAGCCACTCCTGGCGTTCCGTAGTGCCCATACTTGGCGATGAAACGGGCGGTCTTGGTGAAGGTGCCGTCCTCGTTCTTCATGATGAAGCCACGCTTCTTCCAGTTGCACAGCAGGATGGCAAGTTTCGTCTTGGTGCCATGAACCTGACAGATGTTCTGAATCTCAGTCTTGTCAAAGGTGTCATGAACGTAGAGAAGAAGATTGCTCACACCGGGAGTATGGCACACAGAGCGGCTGTCTGCATCTATCGCCTCCTGCATCTGATTGCCGAAGAAACGCATCTTGCACCACAGATCATACTTCACGCTCCATACGATGAAATCCTCCATCGCCTTCTCCCACTTCTCGCCATTCGCCAGATAAAGCACCATCGCGCGGCGGAAACCATTCGCCAGACCACGCTTGGCAAACTCGGCGTAAGGCTTGTTGTAAGCCAACTGAGCCATCTCCATAATCTCATTCTCCAGGCGCTCGATAAGCTGGCGAGCCTTACGGCACTCCTTGAAACCGCTGGCTGCGTTCAGCTGCTGGATGTAAGGAGAAAGCTGCGACTTGAACTGCGCATCATAACTGCCCACCTCTGGACGCGGAGCGAAATCGGGACGGATGATGGTGGCGAGCGACAGGCGGCTCACGGCTCCATCAGCCACCTCACGAACCGAGAAGAACTTCTGCGTAACGGCAATGGTGCTCGAAGCATTCCAGTTGAAACGGGTCTTTACGCGGGCTGTAACGCTCTTGGTTCCTACTCGCTCCTGGCCGTCCTCTGAATTGTCCCAGCAGAGGCGAATCAGCTGGCTAGGGTCGTTAAACTTCCTGAGCATGTCTACCTCGTCCATCTTGCAGTAGAGATAAGCATCGCCTGCCTTCTGTACATCGTCGAGACGCTGGATGTAGGCAGCGCGGGTAAGGTCGGGCGAAACGATGCGGATGCAGATGTCTTCCGGGCGCACAGGCTTCTTCTTGTTGTCGCCCATGGTGTTCACCTCGTCCTTCCAGTCCTGCTCCTTCTGGCGGTTCACCTTATCCATCTGAACCAGGTCTTCGATGATGCAGTCGATGGGTCCGTTGACGAGCGATTTGCCTGACGACATGGCTGCAATGAGCAGATTCATCATCGCCGCCTCGTGCACCTGATTATCCGTGTAGCGGAAGGTTACGCCCTTAAGATGAGCGGCAAGCGCAGGGAAGACCGCCATTGCCACAGCCGCCTTGAAATCGGCAGGCACCTTGCTGGTGAGCAGTTTGATGAGCTTAGGCAGCTTGGCTGGCAACTGAGGAGGAACATCGGCGTAGATTCCCGCCTTCTCGGTGGCCTGCTTGGCGAGATGATTCTTGCGGGCAGTCTCTACCGCCTGCTTTACGAGCTGGGGCATTTCCGAGGACTGAGCCACCTTGCAGGCATTCTCTACGGTGGCGAACGCCTTCGCCTCGTCTTCGCCGAAGGTTTCTATTACCTGCTTAATCCAAGCTGCCTCACTATTACAGATGTATCTGAGCAGGCAGGCTTCACGATAAATGAAGTTGTTGCGGTTGCCATGGGCAGGAGCGCCGCCCATCAGTTCTACCAGCGCCTTCACAATCTCCCCGTAAGGAACGCCGTCGTAAGTCTGCTCATACTGCACGGCATTGGCAGCCCGTCTCGCCTTCTCCTCCTCGCTCTCGATGGGTTCGAAATCTACGGTTGGAGCAGAAGATGCATTCTGAAATGCCTGGCTCTGAGAGGCTCCTGACCGGGCTGAATCTACATCCAGCGGACGGCCGTCAATATCCAGTCCTCTCTTGCGGTAAGCCTCACGGTATTCAGCCACGGCTTCCTTATCCAGGCGTTTGTACCAGTCGTCGGCAGTATAAATCTGGCTTGCCACATCGGTGATGAAGATGATGCGCTCCGGGGTTACGCAGCTAGGGTCTTCGGTGGCGTGGATGAGTTTACAGAAGGCGCTCTGAGCCTCAGCGATAGTCATTCCTACCGGGATGCGGATATCGATGTGGGCCTTGTTGCGGGCTGAGCGCTCGATGTGGAGCACCTTTCCCTTCCAGAGTTCGATGTCTTCGGCTGAGAAGATTTTCTCTCTGAAGAGCTTCTCTGTAGGCTCATCAAACATTCCGTTCAGCAGTAGAGCTTTCTTCACCGCTGGCTCAACCTCCTCAGGATTATCAATGTCTACGGTTGTCTGGAAGGTGAAAGCCTCCGGGTCGATGAATTTCTGGGCGCGATGGTCTTCGAGGAAGTGGAAGTAGTGAGGTGAGCGGAAAGGCAGCTGCTTCTTGAGGTCAGTAATCTTGCGGTCGAGCTGCTGGTAAGTCTCTCCCGCCTTCATCTCCTCCTGCATCATCTGGTTCTGCTGGGCGGTGAGGTCACGGATCTGACCAACGAGCTGTGCGAGCCAAGGCTGCCTGGTAAGCTCGGTGTAGTAATCGAGGAGATGGGATGAAATCTGTCCCATGTTCGCTCTGCGGTTAGGGTTCATTGCGATGATGCGGCTGCTGAGCTGCTTGCATTCATCAAAGGTTAATGATTTTTGTGTCATAAATCTATATTTTTTTAGTTGTAAAAGACAGGCTCTTTGCAGAAACCTGCCGCCTTCCATTCTGAAAAGCGGTGCAAAGATAAGGAAAAAGAAAGTAACTCCATTATTATACCTCTGCCGGTAAAAGCTGTATAGAAATATCGGGCAAGAGGGATAAAAGTTTTTAGATTCAGGTATAAAGAGAGGTATAAAACAAGGGAGAAGAAAAGAAACAGGCTACAAGAAAAAAGCGTTGGCAACAGATTACAAATCCGCTGCCAACGCCCATTATTCTTTTAGCCAATCATCTAACATAATACCCTTCTTAAAAGCTTCTTCTCCCAGGATTTTCATAAAAATATCAACAATCTCACAATAACGGTTGAATTTTGCCTCTTGTGTATTAATCAATTCTTCCTGCTCCAGATCTTTCCATTTCAAAGCTTCATGGTTGGAAAAGGGAGCGATTCCTGCTTGCCTCAAATCATCCCTACCGCAGAGACGAGCTTTCGGACCGGATATTTTTTTGCCTTCAAATAGCTCTTCCAAGAATGTACAGAACGATTGAGGAGATTTGGGTGGGAGTAATTCCCAATCGCCCATCAGGCGGAAAATAGGATACCAATAGGCCTGTTTTGAAAGAAACACGCCATAATATCCCCTCTTCTGATAAACCGCAATCTTCAAGACTGCCTTTTTCACCAGTGCCATGAGTTCCTTCTTATGCTCTCCAATCGCAGGTTTCTTCCCCACAGTCTTCATCGCTATCAGTGACTCCTCATCGCCGTGCTTGCCCCATTGCTTCACATCGTTCACCCTGCCGTTCATAATCATCAGCACGATGCCCGAGAGCAGCTGGAGCATCTTCTTTCTAGGCACACGCTTATAGAACACCTGACGGAGGAAATCTACAGGGTCGGCCTTGAATGTTGGGTAGAGATTGTGAGGGAAGGCGTGCAGCTGCTGTTCTATGGCGTCCAGCTGGTCTTTATAATCGTAGGTGCCCGTTTGCTTCTTCTTGATGGCATTCGGGGCTTCTACGAAGAAAGAATAGGCCGCACGCTCGCGGTAAGCCGAACTGGTGATGAATCCCATCTCGGTAAGCAGAACGGCCCGGAGGCGCTGCAGTTCATCATCGTCTATCTGCTCCAGCTTATGAAGGATGCGGTTTCTGGCCTGCGTCATCTCGCGGGAATAATCGCTGCGCTGGATTTCAAGAAAACTGCTGAGCCGCTCTCTTGCCTCAGAAAGGCAATCAGAAAGTTCCTCGCGCAGCATCGCCTCAGTTTCTGCATCAAGAGAGCCTTCAGAGAGCGTATTCTGGAGACGGATGATGCTGTTGATGACGCCTTCGAGCATCATGGTGCAGTCGCTGAAGCGGGTGAGCTGTTCGATGGGCAGCACAGGACCGGAGTATTGCCAGTCATCATAAATCTTATCATCATATATTTCGCGGCGCGCCTGCTCCATCTCCTCATCAGAAACATCAGAGAGCACTCTCACCATGAGCTGCAATCCAGCCTTATCGCCTTCATTCTTACTGTTGCAGCCTATGCACCGGGTGCGCAGGTTACGCTCCTTGCGGGCGATGATGAGGGCGCGCACGTCCTCGCCTTCAAGGGCTGAAACATAGCCTATGAGCTGCTGTTTGTCATAAGCTTTCACCGCCAGCATGTCGAAGGTGTTGGCGTCATCGGGCACGAGGCAGATGGTTCTCCCCTCTGCTTCTTTAGCATACTCTACCTCATGGCCTTTCACGTCATTATGGGTGAGTCCTACGATATGGAATGTGAGATTCTTCATTTTATGTTGTTATTATTGTTTTTACGTTTGTTTGCAGTCAGGTTACAAAAGTAAGGTTTTTCGGTGAAACCACCAAGCATTCTTGTTTAAATTTCCTAAAAGAGGGCAGAGAAGCCGAGGGGGTTAACAGGGTTAACAGTTAACAGCCGTTTTTTGCATGGTCCCCCTCGCGTACCTTATTATATAATAATATATATATACTTATTTTTATATAAGTGTGTGGATGGAAGTATGCATTTTGGGGGTGTTAACTGTTAACCTGTTAACCTTTTGCTCTCAGAGCGCCCCTCTCCCATCAGAAAATGCGCTCTCTCCCGATGCCTGTTAAAGATGGCTGGCTGAGCCTTGGCTGAAAAAGCTCAAACGCCTTGCTACAGCCCGTTTTACGGGCTTATATGAAGGCAGGCACGAGGCATAAATGATGACTGATACGAGGCTTAAATGATGGCTGGAAAGGGGGCTAAATGATGCCTCACGAGGGGGATGGATCATGCATCGCGAGAGAAGAAATATTGCATCGCGAGGGAAGAAATGTTGCGTCGCGACGGAACGGGGAATGCATCGCGATGCAGAAAAAAGGGCTTTTTAGAGCGGAAAACTATGAGTTGCGGGGCAGAAAGCTATGAGTAAGTTTTGTTAACTAAAGAAAAGCAACAAGGCGATACTCTTCTCTTATAGGAAGAATACCGCCTCGTTGCCTTCATTAAAAAGGAGGTCAAGGATGCTCATATTGGGCTGAAAGCCGTATTTCTGCTCGTAAACCTGGTAATAGCGCTTCGACTCGAATTCGGGGTCAGGGAGCGGTTTCTTGGGGCGAATCGCATCGCGGAAATCCTTGATTGGAGTGTTGAATGTTGAGTGTTGAATGTTGAATTGGGCTTGCGCCTCTGGGCTGTTGAATTGGCTTTCCCTTCGGTCGCCGAACGTTGTTTCTTCACTCTTCATTCTTCGTTCTTCACTTAAAACGTATTCGTCAGTGACGCTTATCTTCGGACGGATGTCGAGGAGCTCTATCATCTTCGCGGTTGTCTCCATGTTGAAATCGAAGAGGAACTCGTATTTCTTCTCGTAGAAGGGGCGGATGTCGTCCTGGTAATACTCGAAGAAAGGGCTCTCGCCATAGGCGGAAAGGAGTGCATTCCAGTGGACGTGGCGCCAGTTGGCGTGGTCGGAGATGCGGATGTCCTTCATCGACAGAGAGATGTCGTGATTGGTGGGGATGGTGAGCGAGAGGGGGCCGTTGGTGGTAGGGATGAGCATACGGTTACGATAGGTTTGCTTGATAAAGCTCTCGTGGCGCTCTATCAGGCATTCATCGTAGCGGTTCAGCTTCTGGTACCACTGGATGGGGCCGAAATATGTGGAAGAAAGAAGGGCTTTCAATTTCTGCTTTGTTATGAAGGGTTAATGATGAAGAGGGGGACGAGCGATGGAATCGCTCGGAACGGGGGCAGACGGGGGACAAGCTTCCGGCGGGGTTCTAAGCAGCGGCGAGGAGCACGAGAGAGCGAGGAGCGGCAGCGCGAGGGAGCTAGAACAGCTTAAAGGCTTTGCCTATCATCTGATGCTTATGAACGAGCTGCTGGCCGGTTGGCGTCTTCAAGAGATAGAAGCGGCAATCCTTGCAGCCGCAGCGCTTGCAGCAGATGGTTGGAATGACGAACTGCATGGTGTCGATGCGCAGCGTATCACCCGGAAGCTTCTCTATCCTGCCTATGAAATGAGACTCGAAGACGCGCTTGCGGCGCTGGTTCTTGGGCTGGTAAACCACCGTATCGGTGAAAACAACCACATCGCCACGCCCGAAATTTTCGTAGTCAATCCTGTTCACTATCACCCGGTTGCCTGCCTTCAGCTGGGGCGGAAGCCCGCCCTGAGGCACCGAGAAGATAGTAAAGACATAGGTGCGCACTGCCCAAGCCAGGAGCAGCGACAACACCAATGCTATTAGGAATTTGACGGCAGTCTTCAATTCTTATTTCTTTTTTTCTTACTTAATATTGTCTACAAAAGTGAAGAGGCGGTTCCAACGGATGCCTGAGAAGCCCGGATGATCTGGGCTGTGGCTCCACCAGATGAAGATAGGCTTGCCCACGATATGGTCCTCAGGCACGAAACCCCAGTAGCGGCTGTCGGCTGAGTTGTGGCGGTTGTCGCCCATCATCCAGTAGTAGTCGAGCTTGAAGGTGTAACTCTTCGCCTGCTTGCCGTTGATGAAGATGCGGCCAGCGTTGTCTACCTTCAGGTCGTTGCGCTCGTAAACCTTGATGCAGCGCTCGTATACAGGCAGGTTCTTCAGCGTCAGAGCGATGCTCTCGCCCTTCTTCGGAATCCATACCGGACCGTAATTATCTCTTGTCCAGCCGGTATAGGCGTTGAGCGGATAGAGGTCGCCATAGGTTGCATCCGTATTGATAGAGATGCTCTCTACGAGGTTTCTGTTCGCCTTCAGCGCCATATAAGCCTTCTTGGTGAGCGGAATCACGCCACTCTGATTATACATCAGCAGGTCTTCGTTGGTGATTCCCAGTTCATCGGCAAGGTCGATAGGGAACTCGCCCTTGAGCTTCATCTTATAAGTATACTGCACGTTATCAGGCTCCTTGTTTGCCTTTCCGTTCAGATAAACGATGTGGTTCTTGATCTGCAGGGTCTGACCAGGCAAGCCCACGCATCGCTTTACATAGTTCTCGCGGCGGTCGGTAGGACGGCTGATGATGTCGCCATATTCGCCCGGCATGCTGCTGATGTAGTTGCGGCCTGTAGCATAAACCTGCTCAAAATAGTGGCGCTGCTGCAATGGGTTCATCGCACGCACATCCTTTTCCTGTCCGTTCTGCTGCATCAGCTGGTCGCCGATGCTGTAAACCATCTGGTAGTAATCATTCGCCTGATAGCGCTCCTCATTGACGAGCGTATCGCCTGCAGGATAATTGAACACCACGATGTCATTGAGCTTCACGTTGCCCAAACCCTTTACGCGGCGGTAATCCCAGTGAGGCCACTCTATGTAGCTCTTCACGTTGACCAGCGGCATGGTGTGCTGGGTGAGCGGCATGGTGAGCGGAGTTTCAGGGATGCGAGGGCCGTAGCTTACCTTGCTCACGAAGAGATAATCGCCCGTGAGGAGACTCTTCTCGAGAGAGGAAGACGGAATGACGTAGTTCTGGAAGAAGAAGAGGTTGATGAAATAAACCGCTACGAGAGCAAACACCAGCGCATCTACCCAGCTCATGATGAAGCGCACAGGGCCTTCTTCATCCTTCCACCACTGCCAGTGAATCTTCTTGGTGATGTAAACATCGAAGATGAACGGAACCACGATGAGTCCCAGCCAGCTTTCTACCCAAACCAGAAAGAGGAGATAGAGGGCGAGAACCACTGCGAACTTCGCCCACTGTACCTTCATATTGAGTTTTTGTTTCTGCTTGTCTATCATAACTTCTGCTTAGAACTTAAATAAATCTGATGTGGTGAGCAAGCCGGAATGGTTGGCTGTGAACTCAGCTGCGAGAACGGCTCCCAGGGCGAAACCCTTGCGAGAATGGGCACTGTGCTCGATGGTAATCATATCAGCATCGCTGTCATACATCACGGCGTGGATTCCCGGAACCTCGCCATCGCGTACGCAGTTGATAACCAAATCCTCATCGGTGATGTTTGCATCGCCCTCATCGTGATGACCATCCTCAGTCCAATAAGTAACGCCACGCTTCCAGTCCTTCTTTCTGTCGATGTTGTCGATGATTTCCTCGGCAAGGGTGATGGCTGTACCTGATGGCGCATCGAGTTTGTGCACGTGGTGGGTTTCCTGCATGCATATAGAGTACTGTGGGAAACTATTCATGATTTTAGCCAGATAGCGGTTTACGGCAGAGAAAATGGCCACACCGATGCTGAAGTTAGAGGCCCAGAAGAGGGTCTGCTTACCATCGGCGCAGAGTTTCTCCACGTCTTCCTTATGGTCTTTCATCCAACCTGTAGAACCTGAAACCACCTTCACGTTGTGAGAGAAAGCCTTCAGATAGTTGCCGTAGGCGGCAGTAGGGTTGGTAAACTCAATGGCAACATCGGCAGAGCAGAACTCCGGGCTGTCGATGTCTTGAGGGTTATTCACGTCAATCTTACAAACGATTTCGTGGCCACGCTGCAGGGCGATCTCCTCGATCATGTGTCCCATCTTTCCGTAGCCGATCAAAGCAATTTTCATCTTTATCTATTTTTATTTTTGTTCTTATTTCTAAACCTTTCGGCAAAAATACACATTTTTCTTCGAAAAACCTTGAAAAATCCTTGTTATTATAATAATAAATAGAAAATTTTGGTTATTTTTGCAGTGATTTAAGGCTTTTAGCCTCATTTAGTAACTAAAAAGAGAAAATTATGAGCAGATATATTTTTGAGACGAAGATGGAAGTAAGAGATTATGAGTGCGATATTGAAGGCATCGTGAACAATGCCAACTATCTGCACTACATGGAACATACCCGCCATCTCTTTCTGAAGGAATGCGGCCTCAGCTTTGCCGAAATGCACAACAAGGGCGTGGATGCTGTGGTGGCGAGAATGAATCTGCAGTACAAGGTTCCGCTGCAATGCGATGATGAATTCTTCTCGCGTCTGTGGCTGGAGAAGCAGGGCGTGAGATATGTTTTCCATCAGGACATCTTCCGTGCCAAGGACGAGAAACTCTGCCTCAAGGCAACCGTAGAACTCGTCTGCCTCATCAACGGAAAACTGGGCAACAGCGAGGACTACGACAAGGCATTCGAGAAATACTTCTCTCCTCAGAGTTAACAGGTTAACAGTTAACAGCTGATTTTTCAATACCCCTTCCGCACACGAGCGAAGAACTTGCGTTCCGAAAGAGGCAATCCTATAAACCATAAAAGCCGAAACATTATGGAGCAACTCCTTCATTATGTGTGGAAGCACAAGCTCTTCCCACTCTCTCCACTCACCACCACCTGGCACCAGGCTGTGGAAGTAATCGACCCCGGACTGCACAACCGCAATGCAGGGCCCGATTTCTTCAATGCCAAAATCAAACTCAACGGAACCCTATGGGTGGGAAACGTGGAGATTCATGACAAGGCAAGCGACTGGTATGTGCACGGACATGATAAGGATGAACGCTACGACAACGTTATCCTGCACGTTTGCGGAACCATCGATGTAGAGGCCAAGAACTCGAAAGGCGAGCCCCTCGTGCAGTTGCAGCTCGACATCCCCGAAAACGTATCGAAACATTATCAGGAGCTGCTGAACATCGATCAGTATCCTCCCTGCTACCAGATTATCCCATCGCTCACCCGCCTCACCGTGCACAGTTGGATGAGCGCCCTGCAAACCGAGCGCTTATCGCAGAAAACCGATGCGATAGAGGCGCGCGTGAAGCAATGTAACGGCGATTGGGAGAACGCCTACTTCGTGACCCTGGCGCGCAACTACGGGTTCGGAATCAACGGCGACGCCTTCGAGCAATGGGCCTACCATCTGCCGCTGAGGGCCGTAGACCATCACCGCGACGACCTCTTCCAGATAGAAGCCATCTTCCTGGGGCAAGCCGGACTGCTGGAACTGAACACCATTCCCGAAAGATATCAGAAAGACGCGCTGAACGACGGCTATTTCTCCCGATTGAGGAACGAATATCTCTATCTCTCGCATAAATTCTCGCTGCAGCCGATGGATTACAAGCAGTGGCGCTTCCTGCGCCTGCGTCCGCAGAACTTCCCTCACATCCGCATCTCGCAGTTAGCCAATCTTTATTATAACCGCCGTGCGGGGCTGAGCCAGCTGCTCGAGGCAAGCACGGTAAAGGAGGCAAAGCAGGTGCTCTCAACCAGCGTTACGGAGTATTGGGAAACCCATTATACCTTCGGCAGCACGAGCATCCGGAACGAGAAACACCTCTCCCCTTTCTCGCTCAATCTGCTCATCATCAACACCGTGGTTCCCATCCTCTTTGCCTATGGAAGGCACCGGGGCGAGGAGAAATACTGCGACCGCGCCTTCGACTTCCTGGAGGAGCTGAAGGCCGAGAATAACCACATAGTAAGGATGTGGAAGGAATGCGGCCTGCCGGTAGAGAACGCCGGGGATAGCCAGGCGCTCATACAGCTGAAGAAGGAATACTGCGACAGGAAGGAATGCCTGAGGTGCAGAATAGGTTACGAATACTTGAAAAGATAAAGATTATGGCTGATCAACAGGAAATACTGAACACCATCCTCCTGACAAGGCTCAATTACTTCAGCCTGGCAGGAATGCTGGAGCTATACAGAAAGGTAGGCTCCGCCACGCTCATCCTGGAGCATAAGAACAACCTCAGAGACATCCTCCCCGATGCCTCGGATAAACTCGTGAGCGCTATCCAGAACTGCGAAGAAGCCCGAAAACGCGCTGAGGAAGAACTGGAGTACGACATACGCTACGGAATAGAACCCATTCCGATGAACGACGACCGCTATCCGCAACGCCTCAAGGATTGCGATGACGCACCCCTCATCCTCTTCTATAAAGGCAACGCCAACCTCAACCAGCAGCGCGTCATCAACATCGTAGGAACCCGCCACTGCACGCCTTACGGCGAAGACCTCATCCGCCGCTTCATCACCGACCTGAAGCAGCTCTCACCCAACGTGCTCATCATAAGCGGACTTGCCTACGGAGTGGATATCGTGGCGCACCGCCAGGCACTCGCCAACGGCTACGAAACCATAGGCGTGCTGGCTCATGGTCTGGATGACCTCTACCCCCGTCAGCATCGGGAAACGGCGGCAAGAATGATAGAACAGGGCGGACTGCTCACAGAATTCCTTACCCGTACAAACGCTGATAAGATAAACTTCGTGCGCCGCAACCGCATCGTAGCGGGAATGTCGGATGCCTGCATCCTGATAGAGAGCGCAGCTCACGGCGGCGGCCTCATCACCTGCGATATTTCGCAATCCTACGGCAGAGACGTCTTCACCTTCCCGGGCAGGATAGGCGACCACTACAGCGAAGGCTGCAACAACCTCATCCGCAACAACGGCGCCACGCTCATCACCAGTGCCGAGGACTTTGTGAAGGACATGCGCTGGCAGGATGACGCCACCCTGATGCGAGCCAAGCAGCAAGGCATCGAGCGCAGCCTCTTCCCCGAATTATCGTCCGAGGAGCAACTCGTCGTAGAAGTCCTCTCCAAGACCAACGACCTGCAAGTGAATCTCATCTCCGTAAAGACGAATATCGACATTTCTCGCCTCACTTCCCTCCTCTTCACATTGGAGATGAAGGGAGTCATCAAGACCTTTGCAGGGGGAATGTATCATCTTTTGAAGTAGTATTTTCTTTATTTTCAGAAAAAAGCAGTAACTTTGCAGCCGCAAAAAAGAAGATATACATCATAGGAATAAGAAGATTTCACTCGAAACTCATGAAAATAGGTAATATAGAATTTGGGCCACAGCCCCTCTTCCTCGCTCCGATGGAAGACGTAACAGATATTGGTTTTCGCATGCTCTGCAAGCGATTCGGAGCCGCCATGGTTTATACTGAGTTCGTATCGGCGGAAGCCTTGGTGAGAAGCATCAAAAGTACTGTCAGCAAGCTTACGATAAGCGATGAAGAGCGCCCTGTGGGCATTCAGATTTACGGCAGAACCACAGAGGACATGGTGGAAGCTGCCAAAATCGTAGAACAGGCGAAGCCGGATGTGATTGATATTAACTTCGGTTGCCCGGTGAAGAAGGTTGCAGGAAAGGGTGCAGGAGCCGGAATGCTCCGAAATATCCCATTGATGCTAGATATTACAAGAGAAGTGGTGAAGGCGGTAAACGTGCCGGTAACCGTGAAAACCCGATTGGGATGGGATTGCGAGAACCTCATCATCACCGACCTTGCCGAGCAGCTACAGGATTGCGGAATCCAGGCGCTCACCATCCACGGAAGAACCCGTAGCCAGATGTACACCGGAGAAGCCGACTGGAGCCTCATCGGAGAGGTGAAGAACAATCCCCGCATCCATATTCCTATCATCGGCAACGGCGATATTACGACCCCGGAAGAAGCCAAGCTTGCCTTCGAAAGATACGGCGTAGATGCGGTGATGATTGGCCGCGCCACCTTCGGAAGGCCATGGATTTTCAAGGAAATTCGTGATTATCTGGATAATACGGGTGCTGCCCCATTAACCGTAGATGAGAAGATTGACCTCCTGGAGGAGCAGCTGCGCATCAACGTGGAGCGCATCGATGAGTACAGAGGCATTCTCCACACCCGTCGCCACCTTGCCGCCTCCCCTATCTTCAAAGGCATTCCCGATTTTCGCCAGACGAGAATCGCCATGCTGAGAGCCACTACCGTGGAGGAACTGAAAGAAATATTGAAAGAATGCCGGGAAAGAATCAAGGCGATAGAATAAAGCAAAACGCCCTGTAGGAGCAAAAGCCTCGTATATGAAAGCTTTTGCCCTTACAGGGCGAATCCTTTATATCTTCCTTATACCTAGGGTGTTGCCCTGGGCTAAGAGCTTACTGGGCTTTCAGCCCGCTACATTAACCACATTAAGGAGTTAACTGTTCATCTTAACTGCCAAGAGTTAACAGGTTAACAGTTAACAGCTGTTTTTCTATACTTCGACCGAGAAATTCGAAGGGAATCGCTTCTCTTAATATCGAAAACTTAATTCCAATATCGAAGAATTTACTTCTTCAATATCGAAGCACCTTCGAGCAGGGCGAGTGCCTTATTCTCGTTCTCCTCCATGATTTCACGCTCTCCCGGACCCTTGTCGTTGATTCCGCAGAGGTGCAGGATGCCATGGATGATGACGCGATGGAGCTCATCATCGTAGGTCTTGCCAAACTGCTCGGCATTGGTGCGGACTGTATCGAGCGAAATCACGATGTCGCCGTTAATCACATCATCCTCATCATAATCGAAGGTGATGACATCGGTATAGTAATCATGACCCAGATACTCGTTGTTCACTTCGAGAATCTTCTCGTCATCTACAAACATATAGCCAATCTCACCCACCTTGCGGCCATGAGAGGCAGCTACCTTACGAATCCAGGCACTCGTATCACGCTTCTTAATCTTTGGCATTTTCACGCCGTCTACATTGTATGTAATCATACGCTTCTTCCTCCTATTTTTATTTTATTTTTGGTAAAAATTCATCTACTTCTCTTCCGAAGAATCTCAGCTCCCTAACCAGCGTTGAGCTGATGCTGCTGTATCTTGGGTCAGAAAACAGCAGGATGGTTTCTACGCCGCCCAACTGCTTATTGATGTCAGCCTGCTCTCTTTCGTACTCGAAATCCTTGGCAGAACGGACGCCACGAACCAGGAACCTGGCTCCTAGGCGATGCGCCAAATCGATGGTGAGATCATCGTAAGAAACCACCTCCAGGCGATAACCCTTAGATGCATCCTCCGCATCTACCAGTTCCGAACATTCCTTCGGGAAAACAGCCTTGATATCCTCCACACGCTTCGAGATTTCCTCGCTGGCGTGCTTCAGTTTGCTCACCGCCACTGCAATCACGAGCTTGTCGAACATCGGCAGAGCCCGCTCGGCAATGTTCTGATGTCCTATCGTAAATGGGTCGAATGTACCCGTAAAAATCCCTATCTTCATAAATGTTTATCCTTTAACGGCGCTAGCCCTAATTCAACATTTAACATTCAACATTACTCAAACAGGTCGCCCTGCATAATATTGCTTGTATACGGATTTCTGCCGAGATGCTCGTAGGCAAGCGGCGTTGCCATTCTGCCTCGCGGCGTGCGCTTGATGAAACCCTCCATGATGAGGAACGGCTCGTAAACCTCCTCTACGGTGCCGCCATCCTCGCCTATTGCCGTGGCAATGGTGCTTACGCCTACCGGACCGCCACGGAACTTGTCGATGATGGTGGTGAGAATCTTGTTGTCAATCTCGTCCAAGCCATACTGGTCGATGTTGAGCGCCTTGAGCGCCATCTGGGCAATATCGTAAGTGATGGTTCCGTTGCCCTTTACCTGGGCGAAATCACGCACTCTTCGCAGCAGGGAATTGGCGATACGAGGGGTTCCGCGCGAACGGCGGGAGATTTCCACAGCCGCCTCATCCTCTATCGGCACCTTCAGGAGCATCGCACTTCGCTTGATAATCTTCTGAAGCGTAGCCGGGTTGTAATATTCGAGATGCAGATTGATTCCGAAACGGGCACGCAGAGGAGCTGTAAGCAGACCGCTTCTCGTTGTTGCTCCCACGAGGGTAAACGGATTCAAGTCTATCTGGATGCTGCGAGCCGAAGGACCCTTGTCTATCATGATATCGATGCGGTAATCCTCCATCGCCGAATAGAGATACTCCTCTACCACAGGCGAAAGTCGGTGGATTTCATCGATAAAGAGCACATCGTTGGGCTCCAGCGAGGTAAGGATTCCCGCCAAATCGCCCGGCTTATCAAGCACAGGACCCGATGTAATCTTGAATCCTACGCCCAGTTCGTTGGCGATGATGTTGCTCAGCGTGGTCTTACCCAATCCCGGCGGACCATGGAGGAGCGTATGGTCGAGTGGTTCGCCACGATATTTGGCAGCCTCAACAAAGACCTCGAGATTTTCCACCACGCCATTCTGTCCGCTGAAATCAGAAAACTTCAGCGGGCGCAGCGCCTTCTCGAATTCCTTTTCGGCAGGCGAAACTATTTCTTGTCTTATATCAAAATCTTCGTTCATTCTATGACTATTATCGATAATATGGGTGCAAAGTTACACATTTGTTGCGGAATTAAAGAAGAAAAGCCGAATTATTTTGCCCATGATTTTGCACAATCCCAAAAGATTCGTGCAGATTTGCAAGCGTTACCCTACAAAAATGTTATAATTTATCATTTTCTTGCAGAATAATTTGTTTATCCGATAGAAAAGACGTACTTTTGCACTCGATATTGAAAGCGAGGAAAGAAATAAATAAGAGAGAAATATCAGGATTTTAAAAGAAATAGAATTATGCTTAAGTTATTTCAAGGGCTCAGCAAGCTGCTGGCCAATTACACATCTATCTTCGTGATAGGTGTTGCAGTGTTCACATTCTTCTTCCCACATACCTTCGACTGGGTGCGCGGAACTACTCAAACCGTCATTCTCGGCATCATCATGCTCACAATGGGTCTGACCTTGACCACCAACGACTTCAAGATTCTGGCTCAGCGCCCGCTGGATGTCTTCATCGGAGCCTGTGCCCAGTTTATCATCATGCCGGGTGTGGCTTACACCCTGGTTCATGTGTGGCATCTTGACCCAGCCCTGGCACTCGGAATCCTGCTGGTAGGTTGCTGTCCGGGCGGCGTTTCGAGCAACATCATGAGTTATCTGTGTCATGGCGACGTAGCTTTCTCCGTAGGAATGACCTGCGCCTCTACCATTCTTGCACCGGTGATGACTCCGCTGCTGATGAAGATTACGGCAGGCGAGATTATCCATGTAGATGCTGTGGGAATGTTCATCAACATCCTCATCGTAACGATTATTCCTGTGGCCATCGGCTGCGCCCTCAACTATATTTACGGCAAGAAAGACTGCTTCCCTACCATCCAGAGTCTGATGCCGGGCATCAGCGTTACGTGTCTGGCAATCATCGTAGGCGGTGTGATTTCTACGGTTCATGATGACCTCGTAGCCCGCGGCTTATCGCTTTTCCTCTGGACTTTCGCCGTGGTTTTCTGCCACAACACGCTGGGCTATCTTCTCGGTTGGCTTGCCGGCAAATGTGCCGGATTCAATACCGCCAAGAAGCGTACCATCAGTATTGAGGTAGGAATGCAGAACGCCGGTCTTGCTACGGTACTTGCTGGCAACTTCTTCGCAGCCCAGCCTCTCGCCGTATTGCCTTGCGCCATCAGCTGCGCCTGGCACAGCATTTCGGGCACCATCCTTGCCGGAATCTATCTGAAATGGGACCATCTGCATGAGAAGAAGTAAATGACTTCTGAAAAAGATAAAAAGGTCGTGAGATTTCTGATTGAACCTCACGACCTTTTCTTATATCATTACCTCACGGGGTTAACAGGTTAACAGTTAACAGCCGTTTTTTCTATAGTTACTTCCCCGTAGTCAGCAGCTGCACGGCTCGCTGAACTATCTCGTTGGTCTCGTTCCAGACCTGGAAGTATTGGCTCATATCCCAGATATCTCTTGCAACAAGGGCTTTCAGCTGCAGGGCGAGGTATTTCTTCGTCTGAATTAATTCAGCCTCATCCTTTGGCTCTATCTTCTCCTTCTTGCCCTCGGCGATAATGCCTTCTATCAGCGAAGAAGGAACCTCGTAGGTGGCGAGGAACTTATCGAAATCCTTATACTGGCTCTTCAGCTCCTTACGATGCGCATCGATGAACTTCAGACTGTGGTTGATGACGATACTCTTGGCTGCCAACTGACGGTGCATCTTGGTGTACTTGGTTGTATCCAGCGGAACGAAATAATCTGGCATGATTCCACCACCACCATAAACTACACGATGCTTGCGCAAGGTATAATACTTCAGACTGTCTGAAAGATGGATGCTGTCCTGATTGGTGAACTCGCCATGCTTGTAACGCTTGTCCAGATCCATCGCATAATCCAATCTGTCACCTTTCTTATATGGCTTCTGGATGCATCTGCCGCTAGGCGTATAGTAATGGGCGATGGTGAGACGAATCTCGCTGCCATCATCGAAGGTCAGCGGACGCTGCACCAATCCCTTGCCGAAGGTTCTGCGACCAACCACTACGCCACGGTCCTGATCCTGGATGGCTCCGGAAACAATCTCGGCGGCAGAAGCGGTAAACTCATTGGTGAGCACCACCACCTTGCCATTGCGCCATCTGCCGTTAGCCTGCGCCTTGTATTCCTGGCGAGGCGCTGCACGACCGCTGGTATAAACGATGAGATCGCCCTTCTGCAGGAACTCGTTGGCTATCTGAGCCGCAGACTGAAGATAGCCTCCGCCATTATCCTCAAGGTCGAAGATAAGATCCTTCATTCCCTTCTTTTTCAGCGAATCCATCGCTATTGTTACCTCTTTATGACTGGTAAGACCGAAGCTTCCCAATCGGATGTATCCGATGCCCGGACGAATCATATAAGCCGCATCCATCGTAGTTACCGGAATTTTATCGCGCTTTACCTTGAAGATGAGTTTATCCTTGATGCCACGGCGCACGATGGTAAGGTTCACCGTTGTTCCCTTAGGACCACGAAGGCGCTTCATGATTTCCTCCTTGCTCATCTTGACGCCCGAAATGGCAGTATCGTTTACAGCCACAATGCGGTCGCCGGCAATGATTCCCACCTTCTCAGAAGGTCCGTTCGTAACCGGCTGGATAACGAGCAGCGTATCATCTACCATGTTAAACTGCACGCCAATGCCATCAAAACTGCCGTTCAGCGGCTCGTTCATCGCCTTGGTTTCCTTGGCTGTAGCGTAAGAAGAATGAGGGTCGAGCTTTTCGAGCATGCCTCGGATGGCGTCCTCTACGAGCTTATTCTCATCCACACTATCCACATAGAGGTTGGTAATGGCGATTTCAGCCCTTCCCAACTTCTCTATCGGGCTGTTCTTGCCCATCTTGATACGCAACTGGGCACTGGCAGAAGTTACTGCCAGGAATGCTACCAGTGCTATGAATAGATATTTCTTCATTTCTTAAAACTTAAAGTTTATGAAAGAGAGAAATCCTTCAAGAGTTAACAGGTTAACAGTTAACAGCGCTTTTTTCAATGGTTACCCCCCGAAAGCACTTGAATTCTTCACTCTTCGTTCTTCACTCTTCACTTCATTTAATCCAGCGGTGCTGAGTCTTCCTCCGGAATATCCTCTTCTATTACCAGATTTTCGATGATGAAGTTCTGGCGCTCCATCGTGTTCTTACCCATATAATATTCCAACAGCTTCTGCACCTGGTCGGTTTTATGCAGCGTAACCTGCTCCAACCGCATGTCGGGACCGATGAAATGGGCGAATTCATCAGGCGAAATCTCTCCCAATCCTTTGAATCGGGTGATTTCAGGATCAGGGCCCAAATCGCGAATCGCCTGCTGGCGCTCCTCATCGCTGTAACAGTAATGCGTGATGAAATCGCTCTTTTTCTCCTTGCTTCCCAGTTTCGCATCCGCATCAGCCACCGCCTGCTTGTTCTTGATCTTGGTTCGCTTGTTGCGCACTCGGAACAATGGGGTCTGAAGCACGTAGACATGACCCTTCTTGATGAGATCTGGGAAGAACTGAAGGAAGAAGGTGATGATGAGCAGGCGGATGTGCATTCCGTCGACATCCGCATCGGTTGCCACAATTACCTTGTTGTAACGCAATGAATCCAAGCCGTCCTCTATATCGAGAGCCGCCTGAAGCAGATTGAACTCCTCGTTCTCATAAACCACCTTCTTGGTAAGACCGAAGCTGTTGAGCGGTTTACCACGCAGAGAGAACACCGCCTGGGTATTCACATCGCGGCTCTTGGTGATGCTTCCGCTGGCAGAATCGCCCTCGGTGATGAAGATGGAACTCTCCTCCTTGCGCTCGTTCTTGGCGTCGCTGAAATGGATGCGGCAGTC
>OHYG01000205.1_pt1 | contig 30455 bp, 28 predicted proteins | sample 1580221 | NCBI WGS metagenome assembly OHYG01 (sample SAMEA3882521, study PRJEB24775) | human gut metagenome | biome: human-associated habitat; feature: intestine environment; material: feces | place: Netherlands | collected 2009/2010 | reverse complement strand
ATGTTGGATGTGCTAACTGCTGAAAATCAGTAGTTACGTTCTAACGGTGATTTACAAGAATAGTAGAAGGAAAATCTGCATCATCTGCGCTATCTGCGTGACTTTATTCAAGACCGGACAGGTCTCAGAAAATCTGTGTTCATCTGTGCAATCAGTGGGACAATGTTAAAAACCAGAAATTCTTTGGCAATTTCAGATATTTCCCTTATATTTGCAGCAAGTTAAAATAAATAGGAGATAAAATTATGAGTACCGCAATATTATCAAATGGCACAAGCTATTACATCCCTCAGTCGGATTTGTCATTCTTTACAGAGTTGGCAGAAAGAATGAAATGGCAAATCGTAAGCAAGGTTAAGAAGACTGATAGAACAGCCAAACTTAATCAGGCTATGGCTCTTATGGATACGATGATGGTGAAGGGAGAAACGCCAGTTCCAGCAGATGCTGACGGTTTGGATATTTTGACAGAAGAGAAGTATAGCCTATGAAAGTTTATGTAGATACAAATGTCTTGGTGGATTTTGTTTGCAATCGCCAAGGTTTTGTTGAAGAGGCCAAGAAGCTTTTTGCTCATGGTTATATGGAAGAATATGAACTAATGACATCAGCTTTGTCTATTGTCAATGCTGTGTATATAGGTCATAAATTTAAGCATAATGACATTGAGGAATGCCTTATTAAAGTGGCTTCATTTGTAGACGTTGTAGACCTACGTGGGCAGGTAGTTGTTGATATGCTTTCTTCTGATTGGAAAGATTATGAGGATGCGACTCAAAATGCCTCTGCAATTTGGGCGGAGGCAGATTGTATTGTAACTCGCAACAAGAAAGATTTCAAAGATTCTTCGGTTCCTGTTTATACGGTAACCGAATTCTTTGGTGTATTTGGTATCAAATAGCATTAGTACAATTCTCATATAGTATTCATCATCAAAGAGCAATAAAACAGAATCTTTCGTATGAGAACCCTACAATGCGCTAGCCGACAAACACTCGCCGATTAGGCGTTAAACAATCGCAACTCTGTTGCGTAAGCACTCTCAGCCAGCCCCTTGCGGGCACAGGCTCCGCTGGCTGACCAAAACTCTGGCAGAGCTATAGCATCGCCAGCTACATCCCTTGCCCTTATGCTAAGGGTTTCTGTCCCCTACAAGGGGAACCGAAGGGGTCGTAAAGACTATTGAAGGGCTTGGGAGTGGGATAAGGACCCCCTCTTCGCAAGAGGGGGACAGGGGAGTCGAAAAATCTCTTATAATATCAAATTCAGACTATTTTTTACTCAATCAATATCCAGGTAAGAATACCCTAAAGACAATTCTTATCTGGTAAGGACTCTATGTCCTTCATTTCCGATACGAACCAATTATATTGTTAGAAATAACAAAAAATATATATAACGAGAAGTAGCTTAGTAGTGTGGGCGCTACATAATCACCCACATCGCATCCTGCAGTTTTCTATCGGAAGTTGGTTACCGATAGAGGCTCAGGATGCTATTATTCAAGAACTTAAAACTATGCGTAATTTTAATCAATTAAAAATTGCCGTAGCCGGAACCGGTTACGTGGGACTTAGTATTGCTACGCTTTTATCCCAACACCATGAGGTAACAGCAGTAGATGTAATTCCCGAGAAAGTAGATAAACTGAATCATCATATATCACCTATACAGGATGAGTATATCGAAAAATATCTGGCAGAGAAACCTCTGCATCTCACAGCAACCTTGGATGGCAAGTCAGCTTATAAAGATGCAGACTTCGTAGTCATTGCAGCACCAACAAACTATGACCCAGTGAAGAACTTCTTCGACACCACTCATGTAGAAGAAGTTATCGACTTGGTGCTGGAGGTTAATCCTGATGCAGTGATGGTAATCAAGAGTACCATCCCAGTAGGTTACACTCGAAGCCTATATCAGAAGTATGCCCAGAAGGGAGTGAAGCAATTCAATCTCCTTTTCTCCCCGGAGTTCCTCCGAGAGAGCAAGGCACTCTATGATAATCTCTATCCAAGCCGCATCATCGTAGGTTATCCTAAGCTGATAGATCGTCCTGAGTTCTCAGAAGAAAATGAGGCAATCTTGAAGGTTACTGATGTAGAAAAGTTGAAAGAAGCAGCTAAGACTTTTGCCGCTTTGCTTCAGGAAGGAGCCATTAAGGAGAATATCGATACTCTATTCATGGGCATGAAGGAGGCGGAAGCCGTGAAGCTATTCGCCAACACCTATCTTGCCCTAAGAGTAAGTTACTTCAATGAGTTGGATACATACGCCGAAGTCAAGGGCTTGGATACCAAGGCAATTATTGATGGTATAGGTCTTGACCCACGTATTGGAACCCATTACAACAACCCAAGTTTCGGCTATGGTGGTTATTGCCTACCAAAGGATACCAAGCAGCTTCTGGCAAATTATGCCGATGTTCCAGAGAATCTGATAGAGGCAATTGTTGAGAGTAACCGTACAAGAAAAGACTATATTGCCGATGCCGTGCTCAGAAAGGCTGGCTATTATAATGAGAATAGTAGCTATGATGCAAGCAAGGAGCACAACTGTGTGATAGGAGTTTATCGCTTGACGATGAAGAGTAACAGCGATAACTTCCGCCAGAGTGCCATCCAGGGTATTATGAAACGAATCAAGGCAAAGGGTGCTGAGGTAATCATCTACGAGCCAACTTTGGAAGATGGCAGTACCTTCTTTGGAAGCAAAGTAGTAAATGATATGGCAGCATTCAAGGCACAGAGCCAAGCCATCATTGCCAACCGCTATGATGCTTGTTTGGATGATGTACAAGATAAGGTATATACACGAGATATATTTAGAAGAGACTAGTTATGGTAGATTATAATATTAGTCTAGATGGTAAGACCATCTTGGTGACAGGTGCTGCCGGATTCATCGGCAGCAATCTTGTAAAGCGCCTTTTTAATGATGCTAAGAACATCAAGGTAATCGGTATTGATAGCATTACGGATTATTATGATGTGAACATCAAGTATGAGCGATTGAAGGAGATTGAAGCTTTAGGTAAGGATTGGACATTCGTTCATGACTCCATTGCCAACAAGGAAGCTGTAGAGGAAATCTTCTCAAAAAACAAGATTTCTGTAGTGGTGAATCTTGCAGCTCAGGCAGGCGTACGTTATAGTATTACGAATCCTGATGCTTATATTCAGAGCAATCTCATAGGATTCTATAACATCCTGGAGGCTTGCCGCCATCACGAGGTAGAGCATCTGGTTTATGCTTCTTCTTCATCAGTTTATGGAAGCAACAAAAAAGTTCCTTATTCTACTGATGACAAGGTAGATAATCCTGTAAGTCTTTATGCTGCGACTAAAAAGAGTAACGAGTTGATGGCTCATGCTTACTCTAAGCTTTATAATATCCCAAGCACTGGTTTGCGTTTCTTCACCGTTTATGGTCCTGCTGGTCGTCCAGACATGGCATATTTCGGTTTTACGAATAAACTGGTAAAAGGTGAAACTATCAAGATTTTCAATTATGGTAATTGCAAGCGTGATTTCACCTATATTGATGATATTGTAGAGGGTATTGTAAGAGTGATGCAGCATGCGCCGGAGAAACAGAATGGTGAGGATGGTCTGCCTATCCCTCCATACAAGGTATATAATATAGGTAACAGCCACCCGGAGAATCTTTTAGATTTCGTTACGATTTTACAGGAAGAGTTGATTCGTGCTGGTGTGCTTCCTAAGGATTATGACTTCGAGGCGCATAAGGAGCTGGTGGCGATGCAGCCTGGTGATGTGCCTGTTACTTATGCTGATACTACACCATTAGAGGAAGATTTCGGGTATAGACCTAATACCTCTTTGCGAGATGGCTTGAGATCTTTTGCGGAGTGGTATCAAAGATATTACCATTGTTAATAATCTAAGAATTCCAAATAACAAATCATAATAATATGTTATCAAAGATTTTAAAAGGCTTTGTGATTCTTTTCACTAAGCCGAATATAATTGGAATTATACTTTTAGGCAAATTTTCTTTCTTGTTTCCTGATAAGCAATACCTTCAGATGATGTATTGGCTTCATTTAGGGAGAAAGTTAAATTTGAAAAATCCAAAAACCTTCAACGAAAAGTTGCAGTGGTTGAAACTTTATAATCATAAGCCTGAATATACCATCATGGTAGATAAGGTAAAGGCAAAAGAATATGTTGCAAAGCTAATTGGTGAGGAACATATTATACCAACTCTTGGTGTATGGGATAATCCTGATGATATAGACTTTGATGCTTTACCTAATCAGTTCGTTTTGAAGTGCAATCATAATTCTGGCACAGGTATGTGTATTTGTCGAGATAAAAATAAACTTGATATTGAAAAGGTAAAAGCAAAACTTCGCAAGGGGCTAAAGGAAAACTATTTTATGAGATGGCGTGAATGGCCATATAAAAATGTACCTCGTAGGATCTTGGCAGAGAAATTTATGGTTGATTTAAAGCAACAGTCTGATGCAAAATCACGAAATCAGGTAGAGGAATTGAACGATTATAAGATTTTCTGCTTTAATGGTGAACCAACCATATTATTTGTTGCCAGCGACCGTGCCAACAATGTTTGTTTCGATTACTATGATATGGAGTTGAATCATTTGGATCTTAAGCAAGGAGGTGATAACTATTATGGTGAAGTGAAACTTCCTAAACATTTCGATGAAATGAAAGAATTGGCAGCAAAGATTTCAAAAGGTATTCCTCATGTCCGTGCCGATTTTTATGAGATTAATGATAAGGTTTATTTTGGTGAATTAACCTTCTTTGATTCAAGTGGTTTTGCGAAGTTTACACCAGAAGAGTGGGATGCTAAGTTAGGAAGCTTAATCAATATTTAAAATTATATTTATGGAAATTACTGATACTAGAGACAGAAAAGAATACCGTTTTTCTGTATTTACCGCAACATATAATCGAGGTAATATGCTGCAGAATGTATACGATGACTTGCTGAACCAGACTTATCGAGATTTTGAATGGGTAATCGTTAATGATGGCTCGACAGACAATACCGATGAAGTAGTACGCAAGTTTATTGAGGAGAAGAAACTTCCGATACTATATATAAAAAAGAAAAATGGAGGTAAGCATTCTGCTTGGCGTGTTGCTACTCCGCTCTTCCACGGAATATATGAGATTGGAGCAGATGATGATGATCGTCTTACGCATGATATGCTTGAGATATTTGACCGGCAATGGAAAGTGTTGGAAAATGGGGGAGCGAAGTTATATGATTCCTTTTGGGAGATAAGAGCGAGAGTCCAGGATGAAAATGGAAAATTGGTAGGTCCTAAGTTCGATTCTTTCTTTGATTCTGACTACAATGAATTTTGTTACAAAATGGGATATGGTTCCCTTGAATGTGATGGCTGTAGAAAGGTTTCTGTATTACAAAATGAGGCAGCAGTTCCTGCTGATATTCTGTTTGGTCATGAAATAACAAACTATAGTGAATGTTTAAGGTGGTCAAAGGCTGCTAGAAAATATAAAACCCGTTATATTCCAGATATAGTTAGAATTTATGTAAATACTCCTTTCTCTTTGAGCAAGCAAAAACCAAATAGAAAGAAGTTTTATACAGCACTTGTTAGTTCTATATATATGGTCAATGAACAAGAAGACTTGATGATTCGGTATAATAAAAAGTCGCTTTTGCTGAATTGGCTGAATATTGGCTATCAAAATGTCAGATTGAAAAAAATGGTCTTGTCTCCTCTCCATCGTTTCAGAGATAGATTAGCCGTATTATGTTTGTTGCCGATAGCGGCGGCATTGTATATGATAAGAAAATAGTTTGAAATTATAAAGATGAAAGATATGATAAAATTTGTGTTAAGCCTGCAGTAGATACTTGCAGCGGAGTCGGTGTAAATTTATTTGATCTCTCGAACAATGTATGTGAGTGCCAGATTAGAAGAATAGCGAAATATCGCAATAATAGTTATTTTGTTGGTAGTCCGAAATCAGGTATGCGCTCTGCTCGCCTGATGTCCCACTTTGCCAATATCCGAAAGCACAATTTGGATCCTGTGGAGTATCTTTGTGATGTGTTCCGCAGAATCAAGAAAACGGCAAAGGACAAATTGGTAGACTTACTCGCTCATAGCTGGCAGCTGGCTACTGTTACTGCTTGGGCATAAATTCAAATGATTTTTTCTTAAAAGATAATAAAAAAGTATTCATTTTATGGCTTAACGTGCCTAAAGTGACCGCTTACAGATAGCGAAAGAATAAATGACTAAGATAATAGAAATTAAAAAACAATTAAATAGTAGTAATGATGGTAAAACTGTATTTGCGAATTTTGGCTATTTGACCCTATTACAAATAGCAGGCTATGTGTTTCCTTTGATTTCGATGCCTTATCTTGCTAGGGTAATAGGAACTGATGGTTTCGGGAAAATAGCTTTTGCTTCGGCAGTAGTCGTCTGGTTTCAAACTGTGACTGATTGGGGTTTTAACCTTACAGCCACACGTGATGTTGCGCAACATAGGGATGATAAGGAAAAAGTGTCACAGATATTTAGCAATGTGCTTTGGTCAAGATGCCTGCTGATGTTAATTTCTGGTTTTATTTTATTGCTTCTTGTAGCTATTGTACCATATTTTCGGGAGAATGCAGTGGTAATATTAATCACATTCCTAATGATTCCGGGGTATATTCTATTTCCTGACTGGATGTTTCAGGCTATAGAGAAAATGAAATATACAACTATTTTCAATCTTCTGATGAAACTTTTATTTACTGTTGCTGTATTCATTTTCATTCATAAAAAAGAAGATTATATAATTCAACCTTTACTTTCCACAATCGGTTATCTTATATGTGGAATAGGAGCCCTCTATTTGATTTTGCATAAATGGGGATATACTTTGTATAGACCCAAATGGAAAGAAATATCAAAAACTATTAAAGGTAGTACTGATGTCTTCATTAACAACATTATGCCCAATTTCTATAATAGCTTTTCTGTCCTGCTTCTAGGATTTTTCGGCGGTTCCACCGCGAACGGTCTGTTTGACGGGGGCAATAAATTTCCGACAATATTATATCAGTTTCAGGCAGTGCTTTCTCGAGCATTTTATCCTTTCTTAGCAAGAAGGTTAGATAAACATGGCTTTTATGCAAAACTTAATATGAGCATTGCTATTATAGAAGCAGTTTTGATAATTCTTGTATCACCATGGGTTATACGCCTAATTCTTGGAAAGGAGTTTAATAATTCAATCATTGTTATGCAGATTCTATCAGCGTCAATTGTTTTTTTAGCTATGAGTTTTACTTATGGAACAAGTTATTTAATCATAATTCACAAGGAAAAACCATTAAGAAATCTAACTTTCGCATCCTCTATTATTGGAATGTGTATTTCGTTTCCACTTATTTTTTATTACTCTTATATAGGTGCTGCAATCACAGTTCTAATATGTAGGGGAATGCTTGGTATAGGTTCGTTTTTATTGGCTCGTAAATATAGTGATGTTATAAAAACTAAATAGATTATGTATAAATACAGATTTTCTATTTTTACTGCAACTTATAATCGGGCTTTAATGCTTGAGTCTCTTGCAGAAATGATTAACAACCAAACATTCTAGGGATCGTTTGAATGGGTCATAGTATAATGATGGTTCTACCGATAACACGGTGGAGGTAGTGAACAATATTATTGATAAAAGCAAAATTCCAATAAAGTTTATTGATAAACCGAATGGAGGCAAGCACCCAGCATGGCGTGTGGCTACAAAAATTTTTGAAGGTCGTTATGTGGTCACTTGTGATGATGATGATCCAATTACAGATAATATGCTCGAGGTTTTTGATTTCTATTGGAAACAACAAGAATCACAACCAAATTATGATATCTTTTGGGAGGTACGCGCAAGGGCTCAATATGAAGATGGAAAATTGGTTGGAGATAAACTGCCACATCCATATTTTGACTCTGATTATAATGAAGTGAATTTTAAACTAGAAAAGTGTGCGAAATGGATGGATGTCGTAAGGTAGAAGTACTGAGAAACGAAGCTTCGGTATCGGATAATTTTATGTTTGAGGATAAGTGTTCTAATTCCGTTATTGCAATAAGTTGATTTGCAAGAATGGTCCTCATCTGCCTCTCCTATAACATGCGTAGAGCCGTCTCTATGCTTGGCGTTCGACAATTGATCGCAAAGATGGCGTAAGGGGAAGAAGGAGGTTCCCACAACTTAATTTTTAGCCCTCCTAACTCTTATTTTCGCTCGATTTGAGCACATCTTTTTATGAATTTTATTAGAAATCGAAATTTTAGAGTTGGTTCCCAGACTAGCTTAGAGGGCGTTATATGTCCTCAAAATAGTGATAAACAGCAGAAAAACAGGGTTTTTGGACGGTCTGTGGGGGGCTTGATGGAATATCATTGGTGTGCTTTTGCTAGTAATTTATTATATGGACAGTCATATTTGATAACTATAGGATTTGCTATATTGTCATGTCATTCAATTTTGATGGTTAGTATCATTTTATATAGGGTATGGCCAATATCAAGTTTATTGATATTCTGTGGAAAGCATAGTTTGCTTTTGCTTATGGTTCTTCCTTACATAAAAAATATATTGTCTCTTATGAGATAGATAAGGACATACTGATATTTCTATTGACAATAGGTCTCTCGATATGTTCTTCTTATTTTATCTCAAAATATATTCCCTTTTTAGAGGGAAGATATTAAATGGTCAGCTGAATTGACCATTTTTTTATTGTGTGTAACTATTTATTGATTTATAGTATGCTTGATGTCTTTGGATTCAAAATAACTAAATGTGATTTATATGTCATATTGTGGTTCCTCTATAATGCTCAAGGCCTCTTAAACTTTACGGGAACTCTGTTTTCTCAATTATTATTAGGGTGCATTTTCTTATGGTCATTTTGTGATTTTATATTAATGATTCCCGTTTATCAAAATCGATATTTTAAAGGATTAAAAATATATGTCTTTTATCTCTTTATTCTAGGTGTGATTTTAATAGTTAAGGATGATGTAATAAAGTATCATGATGGGTACAAAAATGGTGTAATCCTACCAAATTGGTTTTATCTTAAAGATTGGGGAATGCAATGGTTATCATTGTTTACATTTTATCGTTTTTCGTTAAATGGTAGCTTAAATGAGGAAAGACTTAAAAAGTATACTTTTATATTTGTTGGTATGGCTTTAGTTTCATTTATAGGATATCAGAAGAATTATAATATACAATATGGTATGTCCTCAAAAAGCTTTGGAGATATAACAAATAATGCCGGTTACGAATTTCTAGGTTTATTGCCTTATCTTTTTTTGTGGAAAAATAAAATAGTTCAGTATAGCTTATTAGCATTTTTGTTTATCTTTATATTGCTTTCTATGAAAAGAGGAGTAATAATTATAGGTTTCTTAGTTATATTTTGGTTGATGTATCATAATTTGAAATCTGCAGAGCGAAAAGAAAGGCTGTATTTACTATGCTTTACATTTATAGTTATAATATTAGGTATATATTACACCTTGGATTTATATGAGTCAAATCCTTATATGCAAAGAAGGGTATTAGCTACACAAAATAATGATTCCTCTGATAGAGATATAATATATTCTAAGATGTTAAATTATCTTATTAATGATGCCGATATATATTATAAGATGTTTGGTGGTGGTGCTTGTTACACAGTCAAGATAAATGGTATACAGGCACATAATGATTGGTTAGAAATTCTTGTTTGTGGCGGGTTGATGGGATTCTCTTTGTTCGTGAATTATTGGTGTTGTTTTTTGAAACAGTTAGTTTATGCTAAAAATTACAAAGTTTGTTATAATATTATTGGTGTCTGTTTGTTTATAACATTTGTTCAAACCTTTTTTTCTATGTCAACAATAACAATACCTATGTCTGCGATAATGACGTATTCAATGTTTGCTACAGAAAATGATATGGATTATTAAAGCAGGTTTCTTTTGGTTATGAAAATATTACTATTTACTGATTCGTTGGGGGCGGGTGGTGCCCAGCGCCAACTAGTTGGGCTTGCCGTCCTTCTGAAAAATAAAGGGCTTGAAGTAAAAGTATGTACATACTATGATATTGATTTTTATCAGCAATATCTTGAGGATAATGGAATAGTAAATGAAATTATACCTCATGCGATAACTTTTCAAAAACGTATATGGGCAGTACGCAAATATTTCAAGAAAGAGAATCCTAATTGGGTCATTGCTTATCAAGAGACCCCTTCCCTTGTAGCTTGTGCAGCTAAAATGCTTGGTTGTAAGTTCCATCTTATTGCAAGTGAACGAAATACAACTCAAATAATTGGTTTGAATGAACGTATACGTTTCTTTCTTTATAACTGGGTTGATGCCATTGTTCCAAATAGTTATGCTCAAGAAAATTTCCTTCTTCAGCATTATCCTTGGATGAAAGTAAAAATCAAAACAATTACTAATTTTGTTGATTTGGATAGATTTTCTTATGTGAAGAGGGTTAGACATAGAGTACCTTTAATTGTTATTGTTGCATCAATTTGGGAATCAAAAAACACATTGGGGTTAATTGAAGGATTGAAATTACTTAAGAATAGGGGGATAAAATTTAAAGTTTCTTGGTATGGTATTTCGGAGAAAAATCCTGATTATTTAGCCCGATGTCGTTCTAAAATAGAGGAGTATGATTTGCAGGATTACATTGAATTGTGTAAAAAGACAAAAGAGATAGAAAAAAAATATGCTGAAGCTGATTATTTCTGTCTTCCTTCCCTTTTTGAAGGTACACCTAATGTAATTTGTGAAGCAATTTCTACTGGCCTTCCAATTATCTGCAGTGATGTATGTGACAATTCTATTTACGTGAAGGAAGGCATTAATGGCTTCCTTTTCGATCCCCATCATCCAGAGTCCATTGCTATATCACTCTCTAAAGCTTTGGCTTTGAATGATGAACAATATCGATTATTTTGTATGAATAGTAGACAAAACGCAGAGGCTTTATTAAATAGTGATGATTTTGTTGATAAGTATATAAAAATTATTAATGTGAAATGATAAATATTAATAAGTTAGCTTATGGAGGTGTAAAAATAAGCATTCTCATTAATTATCTTTGGGATAAATTTTGGGCACCTATATGGATTACAGCAATGAAGTTCCATGGTAAGCATGTTGTAGTTCGTCCCATGAGTTCTTTAATAAGGGGTATTGAAAATCTATCTGTTGATGATTATTCTATTCTTCCTTCTACTACTACGATTTATTGTACCAAAGCACCTTTGATTATAGGAAAAAAATGTTTGTTTGGTCCTGGTTGTACATTTATCACAGGTGATCATCGAACTGATGTTATAGGAATGCATATTTATGATTGCAATGAAAAACGACAGGAAAATGATTTGCCAATCGTAATTGAAGATGGTGTGTGGTGTGGTGCAAATGTAACTATATTGAAAGGTGTAACGATTGGAAAAGATAGTATTGTTGCAGCAGGTGCTGTAGTGACAAAGTCTTTTCCTCCTTATAGTATTATAGGTGGTGTACCTGCAAAACTATTGAAGAAACGTTTTACAGAAGAGCAAATACAAGAGCATGAACGATTAATGAGAGATTATGAAAAAAACTAAAGTGCTGTTTTGTTCACCATATTCGTATGGTGAAAATGTCATTTCTGGTGGAATTAGTATTTGGGGAAAGATTATTGTGGATTATTCTCAAATTGCAAATGACGAATCTCTAGAAATCATACCGATTTCGTTTGATCGTAAACGAAAGGTGATGGAAGTCAATGATTTTGGATTTAAACGCTTTTATTCCGGATTCAGAGAAATCTCTAAAAAATGTAAAGAAGTAAGAAAAAAAATGGATTATCATAAACCTGATGTTATGCATTTATGCACAAGTGCTTCATTAGGCTTGTTGAAAGATTTTTTGTTGTTGCGGTTAGCTTCTCATAAAAATATCAAGAAAGTACTTCATTTGCATTTCGGGCGTGTTCCTGATTTGGTAAAAAAGAATAATTGGGAATGGAAACTTTTGTCGAAAGTTCTCAAAATGTCAGATAAGGTCATTGCTATGGATAAAAAAACATATCGTGTTTTATGCCAAAAAGGTTTTGATAATATAGTTTATGTGCCTAACCCATTGTCGCTTGATATTATTGATAAAGTTAAAGAATTTGAAGTAACAATTCATAGGGTTCCTAAACAGTTATTATTTGTTGGACATGCTCTGAAAACAAAAGGAGTTTATGAACTTGTAGAGGGATGTGTTGGTGTTGAAGGTATCAATCTTCGATTGGTTGGTAAAATTTCTTCAGAAATTAAAAATGACTTATTTGTATTAGCTCAAAAAAGAGACAATGCAGAATGGTTAACTTTTGTTGGAGAAATTTCGCACGATGATGTCTTGAAAGAGTTAATGGCTGCAGATGCATTTGTGTTCCCTAGTTATACAGAAGGATTCCCTAATGTAATTTTAGAAGCGATGGCTTGTGGCTGTCCTATTGCAGCCTCAAATGTGGGAGCAATCCCAGAAATGCTCAATATAGAGGAAGATGCTTGTGGCATTTGTTATGAAGCTAAAAGCTTTTCAAAAGTAAGAGATGCTGTAAAAATATTAATGAATGATACTGAACAAAAAAACAGGTTTGCAGAAAAAGCGAAGAAACGTGTGAACGATATGTATGCAGTGCCTGTTGTTTGGCGTCAATTAGTTAAGGTTTGGAAAGCGAATTAATTCGTAGAGAATGTGTCTAATGTCTTATTTTGAAAAATATGTTATATAAAAATACAAATACTGTGGATTTGTCTTTGTATAACAATTCTTGGTATAATACAGGAGCATCAGTTATAAAAAGAACATTATGGTATTTTGCGAATTCTGCAATTTTGAATAATTCTTTTATTCCATTTTCTAGAATAAAAATCAAAGTATTGCGCTTGTTTGGTGCCGAAATAGGAAAGGGCGTAGTAATCAAGCCATCCGTTAATATCAAGTATCCTTGGAATTTGAAGATAGGAAACTATGTATGGATTGGGGAGAATGTATGGATAGATAATCTTGTTGAGGTTTCTATTGGTGATAATGTATGTATCAGTCAAGGTGCTATGTTGCTCTGTGGCAATCACAACTACAAGAAAACAACATTTGATTTAATGGTTGGCAAAATATTAATAGAGGAGGGAGCATGGGTCGGTGCTCAATCTGTGGTTTGTCCTAATGTGACAATTCACTCTCATGCAGTGCTCGCAGTTGGCTCTGTTGCTAGTCATCACCTAGAAGGATATGCTGTGTACCAAGGCAATCCTGCAATTAAGGTGAGAGAAAGAAACATTCAATAGTCATATCAGATAACTATTCTTGATTAAATCGCAAAACAATGAAAATCTCTATCATTACCGCTACGTATAATAGCGGAAAGACGGTGGGCGATACGCTGAAGAGTGTGCTCGCCCAAACCTATCACGACTATGAATTGCTGGTCGTGGATGGGGCTTCTAAGGATAATACCCTGGAGGTGGTAAAGAAGATGGAACCTCTGTTTGAGGGGAGAATGAGATATATCAGCGAACCCGATAAGGGAATCTATGATGCCATGAACAAGGGTATCAGGATGGCTACGGGGGAGGTAATCGGTATTCTTAACTCGGACGACTTCTATACTTCGGATGATGCATTGGCTTGTATCGCATGGACTCTGGAGAATGAAAAGGTGGATGCCGTGTATGGCGACATACACTATGTGGACGATGAGGACTTGAAGAAATGCGTAAGATACTATAGCTCCAAGCCTTTCAGAAGGTGGATGATGAGATTGGGATTCATGCCTGCGCATCCTTCGTTCTATTGTCGTAAAGAGGTATATGAGAAATATGGCGCCTTTGATGCAGAAAACTATCGTGTGGCTGCCGACTTTGAAAATCTTCTGAGACTTATCTTCGTAAATAAAATAAAAACGCACTATATCAACAAGGACTTTGTAACCATGCGTACTGGTGGTGCTTCCAGTTCTGGATTGGAGAGCCATAAGCGCATCATGCGTGACCACCTGAAAGCGCTTAAAAAGAACGGAGTGTATTCTAACTTCTTCCTTTTGGGATTGCGATATATATATAAGGTGGGAGAAATACTGAAAAGCAGATTCTAATTTTAAATCAAATAAAAGAAGATGATTGAACCAATTTATATTTTCCTGCTGGTAGCACTTATTGTGTCTGTCACCATCGCCATGCTTGTGCTGCCTAACATTCTCCTTATCTCGCATAAGAAGAAACTCTTTGATATGCCGGATAAGAGAAAGGTGCATCATGCGCCGATTCCTCGACTGGGCGGACTTTCGTTCTTCCCAGTGATGCTGATTACCATGGGCGGTCTAGTGCTGATATATCATCTGATGGGACTGAGCAGCGGATCGATGCACGGGGAGGTGCCTTATGAATTCCTGGCGCTGCTGGTGGGTAGCATGATGCTGTTCCTGGTGGGACTTGCCGATGACCTGATTGGAGTGGGCTACAAGAAGAAGTTTCTGGTGCAGATTGTGGCGGCATCGCTGCTCGTGGCTTCGGGCGTGTGGATTAAGTCGCTCGACGGACTCTTCGGAATCTATCAGCTGTCGCCATGGGTGGGCATGCCTTTCACCGTGCTCATCGTGGTGTATGTAACCAATGCCATCAACCTGATTGACGGCATCGACGGACTGGCTTCCGGACTCTGCGGCATCTCGCTGGTGGCTCTGGCGGGGCTGCACATCTGGCTCCATCTGTTTTCCTTCGCCCTGCTCTGCATTGCGGCGCTGGGTGTGATCATCCCTTTCTGGTTCTACAACGTGTTTGGAAATGCCATGAGGGGCAGGAAGCTCTTTATGGGCGATTCGGGTTCGCTGTCGCTGGGCTACATCATCAGTTTCCTGATGATTCACCTGAGCACGGTGGATGTGAGCCCACATGTGGTGTCTGACTACAACATGGTGTTTGCCTTTACCACGATGCTGGTGCCGCTGCTCGACGTGGTGAGAGTGGTGGCCCACAGACTGAGAAACAAGAAGAATCCGTTCTTGCCCGACAAGAGCCATATCCATCATAAGCTGCTGAGATGCGGACTGAGGGTGAGACAGGTAATGGTGGCTATCTGCGTGCTCTCGCTGATGTTCATCCTGCTCAACTTCCTGATGATCGGCCACGTGAACATCACGTATATCCTGGCCATCGACATCGCTGTATGGATTGTGTTCCACCTGGTGCTGGATGTCATCCTACACACCAGGAGGGCGGAAATGGATATTTAATCCTCTATATTTAAAACTATGCTATTCCCGGCTCGGAGATTCAAAAAGGAATCTCTGGGTCGGGATTATTTTTTTGTTAAAATCGTAGAAATGCTTGGTTGTTTCGGGGATTTGATGTATATTTGCAATTCATTAGACAGCGTTTGATTATGGCAAGAAAATTATATCCTATAGGAATTCAGACATTTGAACGGATCCGCAAGGAGGATATGTTCTATGTAGATAAGACGGAATACATCTATCGTATGACACATACCGATGGAACGTATTTCTTCCTGAGCCGACCACGCCGTTTCGGCAAGTCGCTGCTGGTTTCCACCTTCAAGAGTTATTTTGAGGGCAAAAAGGATCTCTTCGAGGGACTTGCCGTCGAGAAGCTGGAGAAGGAGTGGAACGAGTATCCTGTGCTGCACTTCAGTTTGGCTGGAGGCAAACATATGGAGAAGGAACAGCTGGATCGATACCTCTTATATATATTAAAGGAAAATGAGGATAGGTTTGGAGTAGATTGTGATTCTCCAGATCCGAACGTCCGTTTGCTCAACTTGATAAAATCAGTTACTGCACAGACAGGCAAGCAGGCGGTGGTGCTCATCGATGAATATGATGCACCGCTGCTGGATGTGGCTCACGAGAAGGAAAAACTCGATGTTTTGCGCAATACGATGCGCAATTTCTACAGTCCCTTGAAAGATTGCGAGCCATTGCTGCGCTTCGTCTTCCTTACGGGCATCACGAAGTTCTCACAGCTCAGCATCTTCAGCGAGCTGAATAATATCAAAAATGTGAGCATGGACGAACCTTATGCCGGCATCTGCGGCATCACCAAAGAGGAAATGCTTACACAGATGAGTGATGACATCGACGCTCTTGCCGAGCATCTGGAACTGAGCAGGGAGGAGACCATACAGGAACTCAAAGATCATTATGATGGCTATCACTTCTGCTGGCCATCGCCTGATGTCTTCAATCCTTACAGTCTGCTCAATTGCTTTGCTGATGGCAGAGTGGATGATTACTGGTTCGGATCGGGTACTCCTACCTATCTCATCAATATGATGAGAAAGTATGATTTCTTGCCTGCAGACCTTGGCGAGACCATAGAGGTGGGCAAGAAGGACTTTGATGCCGCCACCGAAACGATGACCACCATCATACCTTTGCTTTATCAGAGTGGATACGTCACCATCAAGGGATATGACAAGCCTACAAAATTGTATCAGTTAGCATTGCCTAACCAGGAGATAAGGGTGGGGCTGTATGGAAGCCTTTTGCCTCATTATCTGACGGACAAGTCGGCGAAGGCTAACACGACCATCGCCAAGATGTCGGTATTGGTGAAGAAGGGGGATATGGATGCAGCCTTCTGCCTGCTGAACGACTTTCTGGAGACTGTGCCTTACTGCGACAATACCAACTACGAGGGGCATTGGCAGCAGACGCTCTACATCATGTTTGCCCTGCTCACCAACTATAGCATCCTAGTGGAACCGCATACGTCGATGGGTAGAATCGATATCACGATGGAGACCGCCGACACCATCTACGTGATGGAACTGAAATTCAACAAGAGTGCTGAGGAGGCTCTCGCCCAGATAGAGGCAAAGCACTATGCCGATGCCTACAAGATGAGCGGCAAGAAGGTGGTGAAGATAGGCTTGAACTTCTCGGTGAAGGACGAGGTGAACAGCTTAGAATGGAAGATTGTATCTTAAGACAGGATTGTATCTTGAGGCAAGACAAGCTGAAAATGCAGAAATTTTCTGTTATAGTCCTGTATATTTCCTGATAGCCTTGATGAAGGTATCGCCATATTTATTGAGCTTGAATTCTCCGATACCACTGATCAGGCTCATGGCATTCTTGGTGGTAGGTTTCATTCTTGCGAGTTCATGAAGGCTCTTGTCGCTGAGTACGATATATGGAGGATAACCCTGTTCGTCGGCAAGGTTCTTGCGTATCTTTCTGAGGTGTTCAAAGAGCCCTTTGTCTTCCACGCCTTTCGAGTCTTCCTGGAAGATGACACGTTCGGCATGCACCTCAGGAATGAGATTTCCCGGCTGGGCGATGGCGCCCTTCCTGTTGCGTACCGTTTTCTTTGGGCGGGTGGCTTTATCATCTTCTTCGATATAAGCCAGCGAAACATGATGTTCTCCCTTCAGTACCTTCCAGCCTAAATCGGTAACCTTCATGTAGTTGTGGTTGTTGTAGGCAATCTCGAAGAATCCCATCTGCAGCATCTGCAGCAGATAAGCATTCCAGTCCTTAGATGTTGTATCCCTGCCCACACCGAAGGTTTTCATCTCGTTGTATTTGTTTTTCACAACGGCAGAAGAATGCATGCCTCTCAGAATCTCGATGCAGGTACCTACTGCAATATGCTCACCCGAACGGACTACGGCACTCAGGGCTTTCTGGGCTCTGATGGTGCCGTCGAAGGTGCGTGGAGGATTCTTGCAAACATCACAGTTGCCGCAGTTGCAGGATGATGTCTCGCCAAAATAATTCAGCAGAATGCGTCGTCGGCATACTCTCGATTCGGCATATTCCTCCATGCGGCGCAGTTTCTCCATGTTCACATCACGCTGTCCGCTTTCTTCACAGAAAGAACGGAGGGTGATGATGTCGGCCATCGAATAGAACAGCACGGTATCTGATGGTGCTCCATCTCTTCCGGCTCTACCTATTTCCTGATAGAAACTCTCGATGCTTTTAGGCATATTATAGTGGATTACCCAGCGCACATTACTCTTGTCGATGCCCATTCCGAAAGCGATGGTTGCACATACCACCTGAATCTGGTCCATCTTGAACCGCTCCTGTACTGATGCTCTGGTCTGGGCAGTCATTCCGGCGTGATAGGCTGCGGCATTGATACCCAGATCGATAAGTTCCTGAGCTACCATTTCGGTGTTCTTGCGGGAGAGACAGTAGATGATGCCTGCTTCTTCCGGATGATTACTGATGAAGCGGGTGATGTATTGGAGCTTTGCCTTTTTGGTGCTCTCCTGTCTTACGGTGAGGGAGAGGTTGGGGCGGTCGAAACTGCTTACGAACGTCTGCCCATTGAGATGAAGCTGGCGTATGATATCTTCGCGTGTTATCTTGTCGGCTGTGGCTGTGAGCGCCATCACCGGGACATTGCGGAAATTCTCGTGCAGCATGCCGAGTTGCGAATACTCCGGACGGAAATCGTGTCCCCACTGGCTGATACAGTGGGCCTCGTCAACGGCAAAGAGCGAAATCTTGATGTTGCTGAATAAATAAGGTATCTCGCTGATGAGTTTTTCGGGCGAAACATAAAGAAGTTTCAGTTCTCCCTTCTCGCATCGGCGGCGGATGATGAGTTCATCGGTCGTGTCGTTTCCGCTGTTCAGTGCTTCTGCCGGGATACCGTTTGCCTTGAGCGCCTCCACCTGGTCGTGCATCAGACTGATGAGCGGTGAAATGACAACAGCGGTACCTTCCATCGCTAATGCGGGAACCTGGTAGCACAGACTCTTTCCACCACCAGTCGGCATGAGAACCAGACAGTCGTGTCCCTGCATTACCTCTCTGATAATCGCTTCCTGGTTGGGGCGGAAGGAATCGTATCCAAAATAGCTTTTTAATATCTCGTTTATCTGCATGATTGCCGTTTTATGATTTCTGCCTTTACCGGCATGTTTTTATTTTGATTTTCATGCAAAGGTAATGAATAATCTGCATAAATAAAAGTTTTCTCCAAGAAAAAGTGCATATTTCAAGTAAAAAACTTTGCAAAGAGCGAAAAACAGGAGGAAAAGTTTGGTATGTGGAAAAAATGTATTACTTTTGCATGGTAAATACAGATAAAAATGGCAAAATGTAATGTAAACACTCAAGAGCGATTTGCCGATATCCAGATGCTCCGTTATGAGCTGAAGGGTTTCGAAAACCTGTCGCTCACACAGAAAATTTATATTTATTGCTTGTCGAAGGCAACCCTCTTGGGACGTGATATCACCTTCGACCAGCAGGGCAAATACAACCTGCGCATCCGTAAAACCCTGGAGGCTGTATACCTTCATTACGAGGGTAATCGCGAAAGTGAAGATTTCAAGGCTTTCGAAGTTTACCTGAAGCGTGTCTGGTTTGCCAGCGGCATCCATCATCACTATGGATGTGAAAAGTTTGTGCCAGGATTTTCAGAGGAATCTTTCTATGAGATGGTTGAGGCTGTAGCCGATGAATACCTGCCTCTTTCCAAAGGTCAGAGCAAGGAAGACCTGTTGGGCATTCTGGTGCCTGTCATCTTCAATCCGGAAGTCATGCCTAAGCGCGTGAATCAGACGGATGGCGAGGATCTGGTACAGACTTCAGCCTGCAATTTCTATGAGAATGTTTCTCAGGCAGAAGTAGAACGTTTCTATGCCAGGATGAAGGAAGATGGCAACGAACAGGCACCTTCGTATGGATTGAACTCTAAACTGACCAAGCGTAATGGTGAATTGGTGGAGCTGAAATGGACAGAAGACGGCCTCTATGGCGCAGCTATCAAGGAGATTGTTTCCTGGTTGCTCCGTGCTCAGAAATATGCAGAAAATGAGGAACAGAAACATCTCATCGATCTCCTGGTGAAGTATTACCGTACAGGCGATCTCAAGGATTTCGACCGTTACAGCATTGCCTGGGTGCAGCAGCACGAGGGAATGATTGATTTCATCAACGGATTTATCGAAGTGTATGGCGATCCGCTCGGACTGAAAGGTACTTGGGAAGGCATCGTAGAATATAAGGATCTTGAAGCTACGAAGCGCACCCAGACCATCAGTCAGAATGCACAGTGGTTTGAGGACCATTCACCTGTAGATCCACGTTTCCGCAAGCCGGAGGTGAAGGGTGTTACGGCCAATGTCATCTGTGCTGCGATGTTGGGTGGCGAGGAATATCCAGCTTCTGCCATCGGCATTAATCTTCCGAATGCCAACTGGATCCGTCAGGAATATGGTTCTAAGAGTGTGACCATCGGCAACCTGACCGAGGCATATAACAAGGCAGCTCAAGGCAATGGTTTCCGCGATGAATTCGTTATCGATGAGGATACCATCAGTCTGATGAATCAGTACGAGGATATTACAGATGATCTGCATACCGACCTGCATGAGTGTCTGGGACATGGTAGCGGACAGCTCTTGCCTGGTACCGACCCTGATGCACTGAAGGCGTATGGCAGTACGATAGAAGAGGCGAGAGCCGATCTTTTCGGACTCTATTATGTAGCCGACCATAAATTGGTAGAACTGGGCCTGACTCCGAATGATGAGGCATACAAGGCTCAGTATTACGGTTATCTGATGAACGGTCTGCTCACCCAGACTATCCGCATCAAGGAAGGCGACAAGATAGAGGAAGCCCACATGCGCAACCGTGCGCTGATAGCCTGGTGGGTGATGGAGCATGCCGAGGGTGCTGTGGAACTGGTGAAGATGGATATGAACTATGCTTCTGCCGAGGATGCTTTGAAGGACAGTGAGGGCAATATCATTACGACGAAGACTTATGTGAAGATTAATGATTATGCCAAGCTCCGCCATCTCTTCGGCGAGTTGCTTGCTGAAATTCAGCGCATCAAGAGTGAGGGTGATTTCGAGGCTGCCCGCCTGTTGGTAGAGAAGTATGCCGTGAATATTGATCCGGAATTGCATCGCGAGATACTGGCAAGATACAAGAAACTGAATCTCGCTCCATACAAGGGATTCATCAATCCGAAGATGACGCTGGAGATGGATGAAGAAGGCGAAATTACAGACGTAGTATTGGATTACGAGGAGAGCTATGTCGACCAGATGTTGCGCTACTCTGATGAATACGGAACTTTGTAATAAGAGAAACGATGATAGATAATAAGAACGAGGAATTTCCGATAGTAGATGAAATGGGCAACATCCTGGGTGCTGTTACCCGCGGTCATGCCCATGACGGAAGCAAGATATTGCATCCGGTAGTTCATCTGCATGTATTCAACAGCCGGGGGGATCTGTATCTGCAGCATCGTCCAGCCTGGAAGGATATCCAGCCGGATAAATGGGATACAGCCTGCGGCGGTCATGTAGATTTAGGCGAAAGTGTGAGTCAGGCATTGCATCGCGAGGTAAGGGAAGAATTGGGTATCACCGATTTTGAACCGGAATCTCTTGGGCATTATGTCTTTGAGAGTCAGCGGGAAAAGGAACTGGTTTATGTACATCGCTGTGTATATGATGGCGAGGTGAAACCGAGCCAGGAAGAATTGGCCGGTGGTAGATTCTGGACCAAGGATGAAATCAGCGAAAACATCGGCAAGGGTGTTTTCACTCCGAATTTCGAAAACGAATACCAGAAGTATTTCATGTAATGACGAAAATAGCTAAAAAAATACGTCCCGACGTAGCATTTGCTGCATCGGGACGTATTTTTTTGTATGTCGGGACGCAGCAAATGCTACGTCGGGACGTATTTTTAGCAGGGTTGTGGCCTGTTTCTGACTGCGTCAGCAGAAGCGTTAAATCTCGTAGATACCCTTGAGTGCTCCTCTTGCAATTTTCTCGAAATCTTCACCGAAGTCGCAGAAACGGAGAACCGCATTAGAGACAGCATGTTTTATTCCCATGTTGTCACCCTGCAATGCAGTGGCAGCCTGATCCAGGAATTCGTTGATGCCACGCTCGTTAGGCTCTTTCCCATTGGCAAAGAGACGGGCAAGGAGCTGGAAACCGGCAATCTCATAGAGCGGCTTATCACTTGCTATCCACTGGTAGGCGATGACAGGCGCATAATCTACATGCTGCAAAAGGTTGAAGGCAAGCATCTCTGCCATCTCCTGACTCTGTACCTGTTCCATCCATAAATCTGTGATTTCCGGAAGCATCTTATCGGCAGGCATGATGAGTGTAGCCAGAATCTTGCACTCCCGGATATCTTCCTTCCACAGTTCGATGGCGAGGTCATAGTCTTTACCATATTCCTCAGCCATCTTTTTCAGTTCATAGAATGGTACGCCCCAATTCAGTTTATATCCCAGTCCCTTATCGCGCATAGATTGCGATCCCGGACCGTTCATCAGCAAGCGGAAGCTTCGCTTAATAGTCATCAGTTTCTGATGTGTTTCTTCGTTCATTATATTTAGAGTAAACTATTAACTAAATTAAAGTTTCATTATTTTACAGAACATTCCTTCGAACTGTTCCTCTATATTTGCAGGTTTATGCTTGAAGATACCGAAGATGGCACTTCCGCTACCACTCATCGCTGCATATACGGCACCCAGGTTGTACAGCTTCTGTTTGATTTCTGCCAGTTCCGGGTGCATCTTGAAGATAGGTGCCTCAAAATCGTTGACAAGTTCCTCTTTCCAAGTCTCGATAGGCTGGCGTACAATGTCGCGGCAACATTTGGCTGGTGCCTGTGGGGTGATGGCTGCATAAGCCTCTTTGGTGCTGACGGCAATATCATCGCGCTTCACCACAACCAGATGATAGCCCCTCAGATTATCGCCAGGACCACTTACCGGCATCAGTTCTTCGCCGATACCTTCTGCATAGCATGCAGTGTCACCATCTTCGGGGTCAGCAGAAATGAAGTAGGCACAGTCTGCGCCCAGTTTGGCAGCATATCTTTCCATCTCCGGATTACCGATATTGAGACGGAAACGCTCGTCAAGCAAACGGATCATGAAGGCTGCATCGGCAGAACCGCCACCCAAACCTGCCTGCGAAGGAATACGCTTCACCAGGTGAGCATGGATGCGTGGAATCCTGAAGTCGGCAGCCAGGAGATTATAAGCTTTTACAACGAGATTGTTCTGTTCGTCGCAATCCACTGCGTTACCTGTAATCTTCAGATCACAAGGAACATCACTAGGGAATTCATCGCCCATGAGCTTGATTTCAAGTGCATCGGTCAGCGGAATAGGGTAGAACACCGTTTCAAGATTGTGGTATCCATCTTTCCGCTTACTAACTATATTTAAACCAAGATTGATCTTGGCGCAAGGAAATGTAATCATAACTTTTCAGTTTAAAGGGTTCGTTACTATTTCTTTTTCTTTGCAAAGATACAGAAAAATATCTAACATGGTGCATCTTTTACAGGATTATTTTTATCTGTAGCATTAAAAATATTAAAATAAGCCCTGTTTTGCAATATCTTTTGTATCTTTGCAATTACAAATTATTAATAGATTATGAAAAAAGGAGATAAAGTCAGATTCTTGAGCGAAGTGGGTGGCGGAAAGGTTGCCGGCTTCCAAGGTAAAAATATTGTGCTCGTTGAGGATGAGGATGGTTTTGAGATTCCGATGCCTATCAACGAGGTGGTTGTGGTGGAGCAGGATGAATACTCCATGGGCAAGATGATTTCGGCTAAGATGGATGCTCAGCAGAAGGCTGAGGAGCATGCCAATACCGAACTGCATCAGGACAGCCGGAGTATCAAGGCCATCTTGAATGATCACGATGACGTGGATATGGATGTAGAGGAATATGATGCTGCCGACCGTGAGATAACCTTTGTGAAACCGGTTCAGGAACATACGGGTGGCAACAAACTCAGTGCTTATCTCGCCTTTGTACCTATCAACATCAAGGACGTAACCAATACCCGTTTCGAGACCTATATGGTGAATGACAGCAACTACTATCTCCACTATACCTATCTCGTGGCTGAGGGAAATGCATGGACTCTGAAAGCAGAGGGAGAAATAGAACCGAACACCAAACTCTTCATCGAGGAATTCGGTCGTGAGGCTCTGAACGAGATGGAGCATATCGCCATCCAGATGATAGCTTACAAGAAGGACAAGCCATTCCTTCTGAAGCCGGCAACAGATGTTCAGTTCCGTCTCGATCCTGTGAAATTCTACAAGCTTCATCTTTTCGAGGAGAACGATTTCTTCGAGACTCCAGCCTATCTCTTTACGATTGTAGAGAACGATGAAATAGCCCGTCCGCTGGTTATCGATTCCAAGCGTCTGAAAGAGCAGATGTATAAGGATGAGAAGGTTGTTGCCAACACCAGCAAGAAGAAGAGCAAGAAGGATGATGGTACCCTTGTGATAGATCTTCATGCGGATGAAGTGCTTGAAACAACTGCTGGAATGAATTCTGCAGATATTCTTCATTATCAGATGGATATCTTCAAGAAGACCATGGAGGAATATAAGAAAAAGAAGGGACAGAAAATTATCTTTATTCATGGAAAGGGCGAAGGTGTGTTGCGCCAGACTCTCATTCATGAGTTGAACTATCGCTATAAGAGTTGCACCTATCAGGATGCTTCTTTCCAGGAGTATGGCTATGGTGCTACACAGGTAACAATAAAGTAATTTATTATGAAGTACGGATTTATTAAGGTAGCTAGTGCCATCCCTGCCGTAAAGGTGGGTGATGTCATTTTCAATACCCAGCAGATAGAGGAACAGATAGCGCTGGCTGAGGGAAAGGGTGTAGAGATCATTACATTTCCGGAACTCTCTGTTACGGGCTATTCCTGTCAGGATCTCTTCCGCCAGCAGATGCTTCTCGAATCATCTGAGCAGGCGGTGATGATGTTGCTCGATTTCACACGCAAACTCGATGTCATCTCTATCGTGGGCGCGCCGGTGATAGCGGGCGACTTGTTGCTCAATTGTGGTATCGTTATCCAGCATGGACAGATTCTCGGTATTGTACCGAAGACATATCTTCCAAACTACAGCGAGTTTTATGAGAAACGCTGGTTTGCCTCGGCTCAGGACCTGAGAGATTGCGAAGTCCGTTATGCCGGACATAAGGTGAAACTGACGCCTGATGTTCAGATTTTTCAAACTTTCGATGGCGTACAGTTTGGTGTGGAAATCTGCGAAGATGTATGGGCTCCGGCTCCTCCTAGCAACAAACTGGCGCTAGCAGGAGCAGACCTGATTTTCAATCTTTCTGCAAGCGACGAACTTATCGGAAAACATCATTATCTGAAGAGTCTGCTCAGCCAGCAGAGTGCCCGTACCATGACCGGATATATCTACAGCTCCTGCGGATTCGGTGAGAGTACGCAGGATGTGGTTTATGGTGGAAATGCCCTGATTTATGAGAATGGAGTTTTACTTTCACAGAGTGAACGTTTCTCTATTGAACCGCAGATGGTTATCTCGCAGATAGATGTAGAGAAACTCCGCTCTGAGCGTCGTACGAATTCTACTTATGTAAATGCCCAGCGCAATATTAAGTATTCTGTTCTCGGCGGTCAGTTCAATATCCGTAATATCGAAGCCGAACCTACCGAGAATGAACGCGATTTTGTGTTGGAACGTGAGGTGAATCCTCATCCGTTTATTCCTACCAGCAGCGATATGAATGCCTCTTGCGAGGAAATTTTCAATATCCAACTCATGGGACTAGCCAAGCGTATCGTTCATACCCATGCCAAGACCGTAGTAATCGGTATTAGCGGCGGTTTGGATTCTACGCTGGCCTTACTCGTTTGTGTAAAAGCTTTTGATAAACTCAAAATGAACCGAAAGGGTATCGTAGGTGTCACTATGCCGGGATTCGGAACCACAGACAGAACCTACAATAATGCTATCTCGCTGATGCAGAGTCTTGGTATTACCATTAAGGAAATCAGCATCGCCAAGGCTGTAACCCAGCACTTTGAGGACATCGGTCAGGATGCCAGTGTGCATGATGTGACTTACGAGAATTCCCAGGCTCGTGAACGTACCCAGATTCTGATGGATTTAGCCAATAAGATGGGTGGTATGGTTATCGGTACCGGCGACCTTTCAGAGTTGGCATTAGGATGGGCTACCTATAATGGTGACCACATGAGCATGTATGGCGTGAATGCCAGCATTCCTAAGACCCTGATCCGACATCTCGTAAATCATGTAGCAGAGAGTGGGGTAGACGAACAGAGCCGCATCACTCTTCGTGATATCATCGATACTCCTATCAGTCCAGAGTTGATTCCGGCAGATGAGAATGGAAATATCAAGCAGAAGACGGAAGATTTGGTGGGACCATATGAACTGCATGATTTCTTCCTCTACTATTTCCTGCGTTTCGGTTTCCGTCCTTCCAAGATTTACATGTTGGCAAAGAAGGCATTTATTGATTCCGAACTGGAGCGTGTAAAGATCAGTGATAATGATCCTGACAGCTATGATGAGGAGACTATCAAAAAGTGGCTGAAGACCTTCGTGCGCCGTTTCTTCAATCAGCAGTTCAAGCGCAGCTGTCTGCCAGACGGTCCGAAAGTAGGTAGCGTAAGCCTTAGTCCTCGTGGCGACTGGCGCATGCCTAGTGATGCTGCTTCAACCATCTGGTTGCAAGAGGCAGAAAACCTCTGAAAATGATTTCGGACAAACCAAAAGTACAATTTTTTTCTGCTTTTTGGCGCGCCCGTTATATAAATAATATACACTTTGAAGAGGCTGGATTTTGTAAATATTTGGTTTACAGAATCCAGCCTCTTTTTCTTAATATTTGTGAAATCGATTGCACAAAAATATCGGCAGAAAAGTAGAAAATCTTGTTGGGCGGATAGAAATAGTTTGTAATTTTGCGGCAGACAATTCAACTATTCAATTTTAACTTAACAATTTCATTATGAAGAAACTTGCCGCAAAATTATGGGCAGTTTTAATGCTCATGTTGGTCTCCATGCAGACGATGGCTACAGACGCGTTTACTAGCAATCGTACTGATTTCCGAGACGAAAGTATCTATTTTATGATGACCACGCGTTTCTACGATGGTGACACAGGAAACAATGTGCTCTGCTGGGACAACCAGTCAGCGCAGATTGAAACAAAAGACCCTTGCTGGCGAGGCGACTTCCAGGGTGTCATCGACAAGCTCGACTACATCAAGGCATTGGGTTTTACAGCCATCTGGATTACACCAGTAGTGCAGAACGCTTCCGGTTATGATTACCATGGTTATCATGCCATGGATTTCCAGCATGTTGACTGCCGTTATCAGAGCAGCGATGGTAGCAAGGACGGTGACGCCATGTTCCAGGAACTCATTGATAAGGCACATAAAAAGGGTATCAAGATCATCCTCGACGTCGTGCTCAACCACACCGGTAACTTCGGTGAGCAGACACTCTGCAAGGAGTTCGACCGTGATACCGACTTGGCTACTCAGGCACTCATCGATGCCTGTATGATTCCTAATGAGGAGAAGTTGGGGTCCGACTATCTTACAAGTGTCGCTTATGAGCAGTATCAGCGTCGTCTTGCCTTGATGAAGAACATACGTGGCAAGAACCAGGATGTTCACAACTACTGGCACCACTTTGGTGACTTTAACTGGGACTTTCCTAACCGCTGGTGGGCTCAGATTGCAGGTGACTGCGTGGATCTGAACACCGAGAACGACTATGTGGCAGATTATCTCGTGAAGTGCTATGGCAGCTTTATCAAGATGGGTGTCGATGGATTCCGTATCGATACTTCCGGTCACATCTCACGTCTTACCTTCTGCAAGCAGTTTATTCCTCAGTTTACAGCTCTTGGTGAGCAGTATAAGGAAAAGCGATTGAACCAGGCACCTTTTTTCATGTATGGTGAGGTTTGCGCCCGTTACAGTGATGTCACTTACCGTGGTCAGGATAACCTCTCTTGCTATTATTACACATGGCAGGCTCCACAGGACTTGCTCGACAAATGGGATGGCAGCCAGTCTTACTGGGATACACAGGTACTCTTTGATAAAGCCAATGGCGGTACAGGTGTGGATGACCATCAGATGGCTCTCTGTGAGTCAGACAATGCCCCAACACCAACAAGCGACAATACCTTTATGGTGAATGGTAAGTGGCATGAGCCAGACTATTCTCAGGCAAGCGGTTTCCATGTGATCGACTTCCCATTGCACTACAACTTCGGTAATGCTGCCGCCGCATACGGTTTGGCAAAGTCAGGTGACAAGAGATATAATGATGCTACTTATAATGTAGTATATGTAGACAGCCACGACTACGGTCCTCAGCAAACCAACGACCAATTCCGTTTCTCTGGTGATGATGCTCAGTGGGCAGAGAATCTCTCTCTGATGTTTACCTTCCGTGGTATTCCATGTCTCTATTATGGTTCTGAGGTTGGTTTCCGTCGCGGTGCTCCGATTGACAGAGGTCCTCACGGTCCTCTTTCAGAAACTGGTCGTGCTTACTTCGGTGGTTACCTCACTGGTGATGTAGAAGCCAACGATTTCGGTGACTACACAGCTACAGCAATGTGGCTGCTACATTGAATCATGATGTCGCTCAGCACCTCATCCGTCTGAACAAGATTCGTCAGGCTGTTCCTGCTTTGCGTAAGGGTCAGTGGACTGACGATGGTTGTACTCCTGCTGATGGCGGTATCGCCTTCAAGCGTGCTTATAAGAATGACAGCTATGCACTCGTAGCCATCAATGGTGGTGCAACATTCACCGATTGCCCTGATGGTACTTATACCGACGTGGTAACAGGCAAGACTTACACAGGTTCTACTATTACCGTTGATGCTCCTGCTACTCAGGGTCAGCTCCGTGTTCTCGTGAAGGACTGGAAGGGCGGTCAGATAGGTGAGGATGGTCCTTTCATCTATAATGAGACTCCTAAGTCTAAGTCAGAGGCTGAACAGGCTTACGATGGTCATGAGGAAGATGGTACAACTTGGGTTGAGCCACAGACTAATGAGTTTGGTTTGAAGTTTTCTCAGGCTGGTGGTACATTCCGCACCAATACTGTTACTGTAGAGGTAAGTCTTAGCGGTAAGGCAACTTCAGGTTGGTTCCAGGTTGAAGGTCAGGACAAGGTTGAGTTGGCTCCTGGCGAGAACAAGACATTCACTATCGGTGAAAACATGAACTTCAAGCAGAGCAAGACTGTAACATGGTATGCTAAGAACGACAAGAGTGAGAAGAATGGTTCTGTATCCTTCACCAAGGTAGACCCTAACGCATCTATCACCGTATATGTAAAGGCAGACAAGGCTCCAACTATCTATGCTTGGGTTCCTGGTACTCCAGCTAAGGAGTTGACAGGTGCATGGCACGGTAGGACTATGGATGGTCCTGAAGAGATTGGTGGTGTCAACTACTGGTACAAGACTTTCGATGGAGTAGAGAGCTTCAATGTGATTCTGAATAATGGTAATGACAAGCAGTCAAGTGACATCACTGGTATCACAGGCGATATCTACTTGGAATACGATGGTGGTTCAAGTGTCAAGACGCTCAATGCTCCTGTCAACACAACAGCCAAGGTTACTTTGAGTCCTAACGGTGGTGACTTCGAGAAGACTATTACTGTAACAGCAACCCTCAGCGACAATGCCAAGAGCGGTTGGTATAAGATTGGCGATGGCGAGCAGGTTAATCTGACTCCTGGTAAGCCAGTTACCTTCACTCTCGGTGCTGACATGATGGAAGGCGAGAGCAAGACTGTAACTTGGAGCGCAACTAATGCAGAGGATAAGGCTAAGACTGGTACTGCTACCTTCAACAAGATCAAAGAGGTAGTTATTCCTACACCATCAGGTATCTTCGCTTACTTCCTCGCTCCTTCAGATTGGAGTCAGGTTGACTGCTGGGCTTGGAATGATACAGATAACTTTACCGGTGGCAACTGGCCAGGTGTAGCTTGTACCAAGACTGGTGAGAAGAATGGTATGGATGTCTGGATGTGGAAGTATGATGGCGACTTGACAAGTACTCCTACCAAGATTATCTTTAATAATGGCGGTAATGGTCAGCAGACAAAAGACTTGGATTTCGTAAACGGTGCAGTCTATAACCGTGATGGTAAGACCAACGAAGTTGTTACAGGTATCAGTCAGGCTACAACAGTCCAGAAGACAACTAAGTTGAAAATCTATTCTATCAACGGTGTGAAGGTAGCTGAAGTGAACAAGGTTTCTGATGCAGAATATGTTCTGGCTCCAGGTATGTATATCTGCAATGGCAAGAAATTTGTTATCAAATAAATTTACCGCTACTTTGGGACTAAAACAAGCACTTCGCCTGCTCTGTAAGCGGGTAGTGTGAGTTTGTCCCCATGCGGTTAGTAGTTTATGTATATAATATACTCTGAATGAGGCTGATTTTGCAAATATTCGTTTTGTGAAATTCAGCCTCTTTTTCTTTGTTGTTGCGAAATCGATTGCACAGG
>OHYG01000204.1_pt1 | contig 30462 bp, 27 predicted proteins | sample 1580221 | NCBI WGS metagenome assembly OHYG01 (sample SAMEA3882521, study PRJEB24775) | human gut metagenome | biome: human-associated habitat; feature: intestine environment; material: feces | place: Netherlands | collected 2009/2010 | reverse complement strand
AACAATTCAATCGGATACAGCTTATGAATTTGGCGCCAGCTGCTGAATTTATATGCAGGAATATATCGGCGCACCTTTTCCTCATCACGCCAAAAAGCAGAAACTAGCTCAAAAATTGCCTCCGTCTGCCACTTCAGCCACTCTGGACGCCATTGCGGTATCTCGCAGAACACGTCAAAACGCAGAATCTCCAACAATTCCGTTTGCTGCTCTACATAATTTTCTTCTATAAACTGCTTTAAGATAGCTGCTACACCCTTGGCGTTATGTGTCTGCGGATAGAAGCCTGCCTTCACCCACCACTGCGTCAGCTTTCTGTAAAAGGCAAAGGCTGTCATGCCTGAAGCACGCAGCAATGCCCTCAGCGTATATTTAAAGCCACCGCTGTTGGCCGTCTGGTCCAGAATATTATCTAAATGCTTCAAATAAAGCATATCCTCATACGGCATATACTTAGTCGCTAAAATTTCATATGGCGGTTCGTCCATATAACGCAAATCGTGCTGCTCAGTCTCACGACGCATCTGAGTTCCCGGCAGAACCTTTAAAAAGCCAAGCTGCAGCATATCCGCACCCAGTCCGTAAACATCATCAAAGGATTTAGCAAAGGTCGGCAAATCCTCATAAGGCAGGCCTGCAATCAAATCAACATGGATATGCATATTACCAAAGGACAGCAGGCGCTTAACATTTGCTGCCAGTTTTTCCCAATTATCCTGTCTGTTGATAGCCTTTAATGTTGGCTGATGTGTACTCTGAATGCCGATTTCCAGCTGGAAGCGTCCCTTGGGCACCGTCGCCAGGAAATCCATAACGCGCTCAGACAGTATATCGGCCTTAATTTCAAAGTGGAAGGTTGCATTTGTATCAGCCTGCGCCAGATGCTGCATCATCGGCAGAAAGTATTTTTCGTCCAGATTGTAAGTACGGTCTACGAACTTCACCAACGGCACGCCTGCAGCAATAAATCGGTCCAAATCGCGCAGCACAAGCTCCAGCGGACGCTTGCGCACAGAGCGCGATATACCGGACAGGCAATACGCGCAATTAAACGGGCAGCCACGCGTGCATTCGTAATAAACTATTTTATGCTCTGCCAGCATTTTTTCCAGATCAGGATACGGGAACGGCAGCAGTGACATATCATCTATTACGGTAATGCCTCCATTCAGGTTCACCTGCTCCCCTTCGCGATATGCAATATGCTTGGGCACAGCGCCATCGCCGACCAAACACTGCAGAAGCTCGCTGAATACCAGCTCGCCCTCACCCTGTACGATATAATCTGCCTGCGGCAGCTCCGCAAAAATTCTCTCTGCATCAAATGCTACCTCCGGTCCGCCGATAACAATTGCTGCCTGCGGACGTAGCTTGCGCAGCATTCGTATAAGTTTAAAAACGAATGGTTTATTCCATATATGTACCGAAAAGCCGTAGACCTGTGCCGGTATCGCCATAATTTTTTCCAATACCGCCAAAATCGGCGTGTTAATTGTTTCTTCTATTAATGTTACCTCATGCCCCTGCGCTTTGGCATATTCGCCGACATAGCGCAGACCAAGGCCTGTATGGATATATTTACTGTTAATTGCGCTTAATACTACTTGCATTTCTTTGCTCCTCAAATTTTTAACCACAAATACAGAAAAAGCTCTACAACCGAAGCTGTAGAGCCTAAATTTACTGGTGCCGAAGGCCGGACTCGAACCGGCACGAGCGTGAACCCGCTTGATTTTGAGTCAAGTGCGTCTGCCAATTCCGCCACTTCGGCATAAGTTCCAATCACTCGGAACAATAGTAATTATACTCGTTTCTTAAAGCTTTGTCAATAGCCTTATTTAAAAATTCTTATAGAGGGTTACTTTCCCAACAGTGCCTTCAGCTCCTTGAGCTTAGCAGCAAACTTCTGCAGCGTTACCGTTACAGGCTGCGGCGTATTCAAATCCACGCCGGCGTTCTTCAGGATGTTCAGCGAATAATCGCTGCCGCCCGCATGCAGGAAGCCCAGATATTTTCCCACCGCTCCCGCTTCGCCGCTTAAAATAGCGCTGGCGAAGGCGGTCGCTGCACTGTAGCCTGTTGCGTACTTGTACACATAAAACGGCGTATAGAAGTGCGGGATACGGGACCATTCGCTTGCCAATTCCTTGTCCACAGTCAGCGCCGGGCCATAGTAATCCCTGTTGCTCTGCAGCCAGTATTCTTCCAGCTTTTCGGCCTGCAGGGAACGGCCTGCAGTGATTTCGCCGTGAATATATCTTTCGAATTCAGCAAACTGCACCTGTCTGTAAACCGTTGTGCGTACTGCCTCCAAAAACTGGTTCAAAAGATAAATTTTCTGCTCCGCCGTAGCATGCTTCAATGTATGCTCCAACAGCAGGTTTTCGTTCGTCGTGGACGCAACCTCCGCGCAGAAAATCGTATATTCCGAATTAACGTAGCTTTGTGCCTGACTGCTGAAATAGCTGTGCATAGCATGGCCCATTTCATGCGCAATGGTAGAAATGCTGTTATAGCGCGGCTGATAATTTAGCAGCACAAAGGGATGCACGCCGTACACGCCCCAGGAATATGCGCCGGAGCGCTTGCCCTTGTTTTCGTAAACGTCAATCCAGCCTTCGGTCATGCCTTTGTGGAGTGCCGTCAGATATTCCTTGCCTAATGGTGCCAGTGCCTCCTCAACCTTGGCGCAGGCTTCCGGGAAGCTGCAGGCAAAGCTGTCGCCTGCGGTGGAAATAGGCATATACATATCGTAATAATGGAATTCATCTACGCCAAGTACATCCTTCTTCAACTGGATATACTCATGCAAAGGCGCAAAGTTATCATGTACAGTGTCAATCAGTCCGTTGTAAAGACTGGACGGAATATTATCCTCTGCCAATGCTGCTTCCAGTGTATCTTTATAGTTATGCACGGTAGCATAAAAATATCCGGTGCGCGCAGAGCCTGTGAGTGTTGCTGCCAGCGTATTGCGGTATTGATGATAGGTATTCATCAGGCCGGTAAAGGAATTTTTACGCAGTACACGGTCAGGAGAGGTCATATTCAGCAGATAGCAGCCTTCGCTGACGCTAGTCTTGTTGCCCTGTCCGTCGGTAATTTCCGGGAACTGCATATCGGCACTCACAAGTGCGCGGAAGGCCGCTGCTGCAGTACCTGTTGCCAAATGGCTTTGCGCAAAAACAGCCTCTTTATCTGCAGACAAAACATGGTCTGATAGACGAACCATATTTTCAATATAAAAACGGTATTCTGCCAATGCAGGCTCTTCGTCCAGCATTTGCAGCAGTTTTTCCTTACCTAAGGCCAGCATTTCCGGCTCTACAAAAGCGTTAGCGTTACTGAAGGCTGCCGCCATGCCTTCGGCCTCGCCTGCGAGCGCCTGCAGCTTCTGGTCCGTATTATCTGCATCCTGCTGCAAGCGTGCGTAAGCGTAAATCCTATCCAGCAGCTTTGCCAACTCTTCCTGCAGCTTTAAGGCTGCACAGACTGCGGCTGCAGTATTCAGTTTGCCCTGCATAGCCCGCAATTGCGGCAGCTTGCTTTTATATTCTTCGCAGGCCGCCTGCCAATCCTTTTCATTGGCATATATATCGCTTACATGCCATTTGCAGGCCGCCGGAATCTGCTCTCTGGCAACATTGCTGCCATGAAGCGGTGTAGTATTTTTTTCTTCTGTCATTATCAATCAGCTCCTTATTAAAGCTGGCAGTACAAGCGCTGCCGTAAAATTTTGTCATAACAGGATATGCAGATATCCTATAACTTCATGTATCAATTGCCTGCGCTGATAAATTGCCCAGGCACTCACCTCTTTATTATAAATAACTACCGCCAGCTTGACAAGCTAAGGCACGAAAAAAGAGGCTGCCTTCTCAGCAGCCTCAAATAACTATTGTGATTGACTTTTTCAGATTACCTTAGCAGCGTAAAGCGCGCACAGGGTTTTTGCATCATACAGCTCGCCGTCGGCAACCATGCGACGCAGCTCTGCGGGAGTAAAGGCCTGCACGCCGATGAATTCGTCCTCATCGGTATGCTGAGCAAACTTTTGCAGCCCGGATGCCTTATATAAATGAATAATCTCATCGGAAAATCCTGGCGTAGTCGCAATGCTGATCAGCTTCTCCCAATGCTCTGCGTCATAGCCTGTTTCCTCGCTCAGCTCACGCTTCGCGCATTCCAATGTATCCTCTTCCGGACCATGATCCAGCTTACCTGCCGGAATCTCCCACAGCAATGTAGCAAGCGGATAACGGCACTGCTTTACCAGCACCACGCTTCCGTCAGCCAGCACTGGTACAATCGCCACTGCACCCGGATGACGGATATATTCACGCGTTGTATCATTACCGTTCGGTAGCGTTACGTGGTCGCGCTGCACCTTCAGCAGGCGGCCGCTAAAGACCTCCTCATTGCTTCCCGGTACATATATTTCATCTAAAGCTGCCTCATGAAATTTTTTCAGCATCATCTTACCTCATTTCTCCTGCAGTTACTTCAAGCTGCTTTTTATCTGCTCCGCACCCTGCAGCAGCTCGGTAGCACTTTCAAAGGCTGCCCTGCTGGCAGTTGCGCCTGCCGTCATGCGCACCAGCTCCTGCAGACGTCCGTTATAATCAAGCGTTGTCAGCTGCGTTACCGTGCGTCCGTCGGCACTTCGCTTTTCGATATGGATGTGATTATCCGCAAAGGCTGCAATCTGCGGCAGATGCGTAATGCACAGCACCTGACCGACACTGGAAATAGCAGCAATTTTTTCCGCCATCTTCTGCGCCGTAACACCGCCGACACCGGTATCAATCTCGTCGAATACCATCGTAGCAACATCGCCGCTGTTCATCAGCACAGTCTTAACCGCCAAAGCAATACGGCTCAGCTCGCCGCCGCTCGCTACCTTTTCCAGGTCATTCAGCGGTTCGCCCATATTTGCACTGAAAATAAATTTCAGCTCATCACGGCCAAGCGGCATAAACTTATCCAGCTGACCGCACTTTATCTGCAGCACACCGTTAGGCATCGCCAAATCACGGATATGCTGCGTAATACGCTGCGCCAACGCCTTGGCACTGGCTTCACGCAACTGCGTCAGCACTGCGGCAGCACGTCCCAAACGCACAACAGCCTCCGCTACTGCCTTTTGTGCCTGCTCTAAGAGCTTTGCAATCTGCTGCAGCTGCTCCAGCTTTTCCTGTGTCTGCTGCAGATATTCCAACGCCGACTGTGTACTGCCGCCGTACTTCTTCTGCAGACGGTAAATAATATCAAGGCGCTGCTGTACCTGCGCTGCACGCTCACTGTTAAACTCACTGCCTGCCATATATTCGCTCAGCTCCGTGCGGCAATCGTCCAAGCTGATCCAGGCACTGTCAGCACACTCTGCCAACGGCGCCAGACGGCTGTCGTAGCGTGCCGCATACTGCAGCTGGTCGCGCACTCGCGCCAGACGCGAAAGAATTGCGTCCTCCTCATCAAGCTGCTGATATGAGCTGTCCACAGCCTTCATAATGCGCTCACTGTTCTGCAGCAGGCGTGCCTCCGCTTCCAGACCATCTTCCTCGCCCGGCTTCAAGGCAGCGTCCGAAATCTCCTTGATTTCCCAAGCGTAACGGTCCAGCAGCAAATCCTGCTGCTCATTTTCCTGCTCCAAACTGCTCAAATGCTTTACCGCAGCAGTATACTCGCTGTAAAGCTGCTTATACTCCTGCAGTGCCTGCGCCAGCTTCGGACCGCCAAAAGAATCTGTCAGATGCAGCGGCGCATCCGGCTTCAGCAAGGCCTGGTTCTCGTGTTGGCCATGAATATCCACTAAACGCGCACCGATAGCCTTCAGCACAGCCAATGGCACCTGCACGCCGTTGATAAAAGCACGGCTCTTGCCCGCAGCACTTATCTGACGCTTCAGAAATAAATCCTCCTCCGGCTCCAGACCGTGCTCCGCCAGCAGCGCTTTAAGCTCCTGCTGACCGCTCACGTCAAAAACAGCCTGCACCCACAGTCCGTCAGTACCGCTGCGCACATAATCGGCAGAAGAGCGCCCGCCAAGCACCATGCCAAAGGCATCTATCAGAATAGATTTACCGGCACCGGTTTCGCCTGTAAAAACATTGAAGCCGGGGGTAAAATCAGCATGCGCGTCCTCTAACAGTGCAAAATTGTGAACATGCAATGATTGCAGCATAATCCCTTGCCTCGCTTATCTGTAATCCTTGAAGCGTTCCAGCAGAGTGATTACAGCTTCTTTATTTGGCAGAGCAATGAAAACGGTGTCATCACCGGCAATAGAACCAAGAATCTCCGGCCATTTCATGTAGTCTACGGCAAAGGCAACAGCCTGCGCTGTGCCCGGCAGCGTGCGGATTACCACCATGCTGTCGGAAGCACGTACACTTACGATAGAATCGTTGAAGGTACGCTCCAGACGCTCCATGGTCAGCATCGAGCTGTGCTCCTTCGGATAAGCATAGTGATAATGTCCGTTGGCATCCGGTACCTTGACCAGCATCAGTTCCTTGATATCACGCGAAACCGTAGCCTGCGTAACATCAATGCCCTGATGACGTAAAGCGGAAGCCAAATCCTCCTGCGTTTCAATTTTATTGTTGTCAATAATCTCTTTAATTTTAGCGTGTCTGGTCATTTTCATAGTCAATCACCTCTAAAAGCAAAATATTTCTATGTCTTACTTTCCTATAATCATGATACTTCTATAAAGGTTATGATTTATAGTAATGCCTTACGTATTTATTTATGGATGATGTATGCCTTATCGTGTGCCGCCTATAAATTGCGCATTAATTTTTGTTGCCAAGTCTGATAATAATCGCGTCGCGTAAGTCTTACAAACTTCATCTCATAAGGCGATTTGGCGATATGCACACTGGTATCGTTAGGCACCTCGATAACATTTTCGCCATCAGCCGAAAGCAGCATTTCCTCGCTGCCGGGAATCGGCCTGAGCTCTATTGTTTCCGACATAGGAATAACAAGCGCTCTGTTCGTCAGCGAATGTGCGCAGACAGGAGTAATGACGCTGACATCAAGCTCCGGCATAACAAGCGGTCCGCCTGCTGAGAGAGAATATGCCGTAGAACCGGTTGCCGTTGCTATAATCAAGCCATCTGCCGCATATTTACCGGATAAACGTCCGTTAATAAAAAGCATCATATGCGCCAGCTTGCTGAACATGCCCTTAGCCAGAACTAAATCGTTGAGCGCATGCGCCGTAGCAAGCAGCTTATCGCCGCAGATAACTCTGGCCTGCAGCAGACTGCGGCTTTCCAGCGTATAGTTGCCCTGTGCCAGACGGCTGATAGCCTTATACATACCCTGCAAATCAATCTCTGCCAAAAATCCCAGCTTGCCGAAGTTGATACCGAAGGCAGGCACATCGAGCGGTGCAAGGTGGCGCGCCATCTGTAGCAGTGTACCGTCACCGCCGAGGCTGACACCGTAGTCCAGCGTTTTCAGCGTCTGCGGATCACTTTTATTGTAGCTGCTTACGCCATACTGCTGCGCCACATCCACAGGCAACACCGGTTCAAGTCCCCAGTCCTTGCAGAGCTGAATAAATTCCGGCAGAGCAATGCAGACGTTTTCTTTACCAAGGTTGGGGAAAATCCCTAAACGTTTCTTTTGCATCTCATGCCTCTGTCTTTTCTGCTTTCTTATCTAAGTCGCCATGACTGCGGCCTACCAGCTGTGCTACCTGCTCGCTGCTTACGGCATCGTCGTCACCCAGCGTCAGGTGCAGCAGATATTCAATATTGCCCTCCGGTCCCTTGATAGGAGAAAAATCCAATCCGGCAATGCCGAAGCCTTCACCCTTAGCGAAGCTGATGACGTTATTGATAACCTGCTCGTGCACGGCAGCATCACGCACAACGCCCTTCTTACCGACATTTTCCTTGCCTGCTTCAAACTGCGGCTTGATTAAAGCCACTACAAAGCCTTCGGGCTTGAGGATTTTGTGTACCGCCGGCAAAATTTTATCCAGCGAAATAAAGGCTACGTCGATAGTTGCAGCATCCACCTGCTCGGGCAGGCTGTCTGCTTCCAGATAACGCACGTTGGTGCGCTCCATGTTCACTACACGCTCATCGTTGCGCAGCTTCCACGCCAGCTGACCGTAGCCTACGTCAATCGCATACACCTTTGCCGCACCGTTCTGCAGCGCGCAGTCGGTGAAACCGCCGGTAGAAGCACCGATATCGGCAACAACCTTGCCTTCTACGCTGATGGGGAAAATCTGCAAAGCCTTCTCCAGCTTCAGACCGCCGCGGCTTACATAGGGTAGCTTGTTACCCAGCAGGCGGATAGTAACCTCCGGCGCCACCGGTGTACCCGGTTTATCTATTTTCTGTTCATTGACCAATACCTGTCCTGCCATAACCGCAGCCTGCGCCTTGGCACGGCTTTCAAACATACCGCGGTTAACTAACAGAACATCAAGTCTTTCTTTTTTCACTCTTCTTCACCCTTTACAAATGCTGCAGCCTTGGCAGCAATGGTTGGCGTATCCAGTCCCAAATCACGGAACAGCAGCTTTTTGTCGCCATGCATAACAAATTCGTCAGGAATGCCGAAGCAACGTACTTCACACTGCTCCAACAGTTTATTTTCATTAAGCTCTTCAAGAATTGCGCTGCCGACACCGCCTGCCAGTACGCCTTCTTCCAGAGTAATAATCTTGCCGTAGCTTTGCGCATGCTCACGCAAGAGTTCAACATCCAGCGGTTTGGCAAAACGCATATTCACAACGCCGGCACTGATTCCCTGCGCTTCCAGCAGCTCCGCTGCATCAAGAGCAGTCTGCACCATGCTGCCAATCGCCCAGAAGCAGACATCCTTGCCTGTACGCAGCACCTCTGCCTTACCAATCGGCAAATCCTGCCACTGCGTATCCAGCGCAACGCCCACACCGCTGCCGCGCGGATAGCGCACGGAAACAGGTCCGTCAAAATCCAGCGCAGTCTTAAGCATGTGCTGCAGTTCATTCTCGTCCTTCGGCGCCATAATGGTCATATTGGGAATGCTGCGCAGATAAGCGTAGTCAAAAACGCCATGATGCGTATAACCGTCATCACCCACAAGACCGGCACGGTCCAGACACAGCGTTACGTGCAGCTTCTGCATGCAAATATCGTGCATGATGGAGTCATAAGCACGCTGCATAAAGGTAGAATAAATTGCCGCCACAGGCTTCATTCCGGCAGCAGCCATGCCTGCAGCAGCGGTAACCGCATGTTGCTCGGCAATACCAACATCAAAGAAATGATCCTTATGCGCCTCGGCAAAAATATTCAAGCCGGTGCCGTCAGGCATCGCAGCAGTAATACCCACGATTTTATCGTCGGTATCAGCAAGTTTAGTCAGTGTTTTACCAAAGACCTCGGTATAGCTTACAGGTGCATTCGGATTAGTAATTTTTTTGCCGGTAGCAATATCAAAGGGACCAGTACCGTGGAACTTGTTGGGGCTTTCCTCGGCAGGCTTATAGCCCTTGCCCTTTTTCGTCAGCACATGTACCATAACCGGTCCGTCAATCTTTTTGGCAGCCTGCAGTACATCCAGCAAGCCATCCAGATCATGACCGTCAACCGGTCCCAAATAAGTAAAGCCAAGCTCTTCAAAAATAGAAGTCGGCACCATCAGGTACTTTACGCTGCCCTTCAGGCGGCGGATAGCCTTCAGCACATCACTGCCGAATTCCATATTTTTGAGCCAGCCCTCAATATCATTTTTTATTTTGTTGTAGGTTTCGCCTGTACGCAGCTGGTAAAGATATTCACTCATCGCGCCCACGTTTTTGGAAATAGACATTTCGTTATCGTTGAGCACAACAATCATCTTTTTATGCAGCATACCGGCGTTATTCAGCGCTTCGAAAGCCATACCGCCGGTCATAGAGCCGTCGCCGATAACAGCTACAACATTATAATCCTCTCCCTGCAGGTCGCGGGCGCAGGCCATGCCAAGCGCTGCAGAAATAGACGTACTGGAATGACCGGTACCGAAGGCATCGTGCTCGCTTTCGCTGCGCTTAGGGAAGCCGGAAAGACCGCCGTATTGGCGCAGCGTAGGAAATTGCTCCCTGCGTCCGGTAATAATTTTATGGATATAGGCCTGATGACCTACGTCGAAAATAATCTTATCTTCCGGTGTATTAAAAACCTTATGCAAGGCTAAAGTCAGCTCTACTACGCCCAGATTCGGCGCCAGATGGCCGCCGGTGTGCGAAATAACGCTGATTAAAAGCTGTCTGATTTCCTTAGCCAACTGCTCCAGCTGCGGCACGGAAAGCTTTTTGACATCAGCCGGTGAATTAATTTTATCTAAAAATTTATTCTCTGCCATAATTACTTCTTTCTGTTAGTCATCAGGCGAGTAATTTCACGTAAGGGCTCTGCATTCTCGCCAAACATTTCCAGACATTCCAAAGCCTCTGCCACAGTCTTTTCTGCCAACTCGTGTGCTGCCTGCAGGCCGTACAGTGTTACATAAGTAGATTTGTGGTTCTTGGCATCGCTGCCTACCGGCTTGCCAAGCTCCTCCTCAGTACCTTCGACATCAAGGATATCGTCGGTAATCTGGAAGGCAAGTCCCAGCAAATCAGCAAATTTAGTAAGGGCCAAAAGCTGCTGGTCATTAGCGCCGGCCAGATGCGCACCACCGCGGATGGCAGCAATAAAAAGCGCACCGGTCTTGCCCGCATGCAGTTTGCGCAGCTCCTCCGGCGTAATCTTTTTTCCTTCAAATTCCAAATCAAGGCCCTGGCCGCCAACCATACCGAAGTTACCAGCACACATAGCCATTTCGCGTACAGTTTCGATCAAAACCTTAGGATCAACATTCTTCTGTTCAAGCATTACCTCAAATGCCAAAGTGAGCAGTCCGTCACCGGCAAGCACTGCCATAGCTTCACCAAAAACCTTATGATTGGTCAGACGGCCGCGTCGATAATCATCGTCATCCATGCACGGCAAATCATCGTGAATCAGAGAATAGGTGTGAATCATTTCCAGACCGCAAGCCACGGGCAAATAATTGTAGCCCTTGCTGCCCACAGCCTCTGCCGCAGCCATCAGCAGAATCGGACGAATGCGTTTACCGCCTGCCATCAGGCTGTATTCCATAGCTTCATCTACCTTGGAAATACCCTTTTTGGCAATTCTGTTCTTCAAATAGTTTTCTACCAGTTTTTGCTGGTTAGCATAATAAGCTTTAAAATCCATTATTTTACCTCCAAATCCTGGAATGCTTCTAATTTATAGCCAACATCGTTACTGTCGGTAACAACGATTTTTTCAACTTCCTGCTTCACTGTTTCCAGTCTGCTGCTGCAGACACGGCTCAGCTCCACACCGTATTTAAACACCTCCAGAGCCTTGTCCAAAGGCAGCTCGCCGCTTTCCAGAAGCTGTACCTGTGCTTCCAGCTCGCTTAAGGCATCTTCAAACTTAATGTTCTTTGCAATCTTTTTCGTTGCCATCCTTTACCGCCTTTCTACCTGCTGCACAACCGAGGTTATCACACCGTCTGCGACTGTTGTCAGCAGCTCATCACCCCATCTGAGGTCATCAACACTGCTTACCAGCGTATAATCGGATTTTTGGCTCACAGAATAGCCTCGTCCCAAAACAGCCAGCGGACTTAAGCTGTCCAGCCTTGCCGCCGCCAGCGCCAGCTTATGCTCATCCTGCTGCAGATGCAGCTCTAAGGCCTCACGCAGTCTGCGCGAAGCAGTATCCAGACGCTGCGACTGGTCGGCAAAAAGCCTTTCCGGGTCACGCAACGCCCACGAATTAACTAAATTATCCAATCTGCGCTGCTGCTGCGTCAGCAATGCTGACAGCAGGCTGCGCGCACGCTGCTCCAGATAGACAACGCGTTGCTTATAGCCTTCAACATCAGCCACCACCAGCTCCGCGGCCTGCGACGGTGTCGCAGCCCTCACATCGGCAGCAAAATCGCACAGCGTAAAATCTGTTTCATGGCCTACAGCACTGACCACCGGAATTTTGGAAGCAGCCACCGCTTTCACGGTAATTTCTTCGTTAAAGGCCCACAAATCCTCAATAGAACCGCCGCCACGTCCTACAATAAGGACGTCAGCCAGCTTTTTACGGTTAAAGAATTCAATCGCCGCAGCAATTTCCGCCGAAGCGCCCTCACCCTGCACCTTAACGGGATAAAGCAACAGCTTTATGCCTTGATTTCTCCTGCGTGACACTGTTATGACGTCACGCACAGCGGCACCTGCAGGAGAAGTAATAATTCCCACAGTGCGCGGATGCAGCGGCAGCTGCTGTTTACGCTCAGGCGCAAACAGGCCTGCACGCTCCAGCTTCTGCTTGAGCTTTTCGTAAGCCTGCATCAAATCGCCCACGCCCTGCTGCAGCAGTAAATCGGTATACAGCTGATAAACACCGTCGCGTTCATAAACAGCCAGACGGCCTACAGCAACAACTGTATCGCCATTTTGCGGCTGAAAGCGCAGATTAACAGCCTTACTGCGGAACATTACGCATTTGAGCACCGCACCGGCATCCTTCAAAGTAAAATAGCAATGACCTGAAGGATATCGCTTAAAATTAGAGATTTCACCGACAACCTGCAGATTACGCAGCTCCGGCTCCTGCTCCAGTATATGCTTTATGAAATTATTTATTTCGCTTACCGAATAAACAGCTTCAGTCATTTTTCTTATGTAATCTCCAGGCAACAGCGGCACAGCCACTGGCATTATCACAGCTGAAGCGACCTTCCGGCACCCACAGGCGCACACGGCGCTTCGCCAGCTTTTCTTCAACGTGTTTGCGGATGTACTTGTTGGAACCAACGCCACCAACCAAAATCACATCTCGCACACCATATGCCGCTGCGCCGTTACGCAGCAGACGGGCAAAGGTTTCCGCCAGCGTATGCTCCACGCCCAAGGCCAAAGAAGCAGCATCCGCCCCCGCCTCCAGCTTGCGCATAGCGGCAGTTGCAGGTCCCGATAAGCTCACATCCAGCTTACGCACGGACACCGGCAGCTCCAACGGCGCTTCCGCCTGTTCTGCAAGCTGCTCCAGTGCCGGACCTGTCGGAAACTGCAGTCCCAACGCCACACCGATGCGGTCAACAAACTGACCGGCGTGCAAATCCAAACTGCCGCCAACCTGCGTCAGGTTATAACGGCTGTCCTCACGGCGTTCGCACAACAGCAAATCGGTAGTGCCGCCGCTGGCATGCAGCAGCAAAAAACGCTCCGCCTGCGGTCCGCATGCCGACCAAAGACCGGCCTCCAGATGATTTTCCTGATGGCTGATGACCTCCAGCGGCACCTTATAGGCAGCCGCCAGACTGCGAGCAACGCTCATGCCGGCAAGAAACGCCGGCATATAGGAGTCTGCGAGCGGACGCGGATAACCGCTGACACCGATTGCCGCCAAGGTGCAATCCTTATCGGCAAAGACCTCCTCCACCAAGCGCGGCAGATTGCGTGTATGCTGAAAAACCATCTCGGACTGCTGCAGGCCGCAGCGTCCCGGCTTAACGCTTAAAATCTGTCTGGCCTCGGCAAGCAGGCTGCCATCCTCCGCCAAAAGAGCGGCAGAGGTAGTATAACAGCTGGTATCAATGCCTAAATAAACCTTTTGGCTCATTTTCTTGCCAGCTTACCTAAAACACCGTTGATAAAGCGCGGAGATTCTTCGGTTCCATAAGCCTTGGCAATCTCCACTGCCTCATTGATAGCAACACCTGCAGCCAGGGCAGGCTTTTCATGGCGCATTTCAAAAACTGCTACGCGCAGGATATTTCTGTCGGTAGCAGGCATACGCTCTACTGTCCAGTCGGTTGCACAGCTGTTCAAAGTCGCATCAATAGCTTCTTTGTTTTCTACAACACCGTTAACAAGCACCATAGAATACTTCTTAACATAGTTTCTGGCACTTGCTGCCCCCAGCTCCTTATGCTGGTCCAAAGCCTTGTCTACCGCAGCCTCCGGATGCAGCTCCTCGTGCTCATCTAAAGCTGCGTCAACAGCCTGTTCTACCTCATTACCGGTAAAGTCTATTTGGAATAACGCCTGTAAGGCAACCTCTCTTGCAAGTCTACGAATCATTTGCACACTCTCCTTGTATAAAAATTTTAATAAATATCTTGTATGATGATGGATTCAGATTAGGCAGATGGTGCCTTATCTTTCGCCGCTACTGCCGTTATCTGTGATAACCCGGAGGGAGTAATCTATCCAACCACTCCAGCAAATCCTCTTTCTTATCCAGCTTATTGCCGATAAAAAAGCCCAAGCCGATGCAGATCATCAGAAACAGTGCCTGAAAAAATCCCAGCCACAGCACAACCACGCCGATAAACAGGCCAAACACCGAGCAAAGCAGACGGCCGCGATAATTATTCCAGATATCATTAAGAATATCGTTAAACATAGCTTCTGCCTCCTATTCTTCCTTTGCTTTAATCTGTTTGAAGAACAGCTCTATTTCCTTAACCTCAATGCCGGTAACCTTTTTGATGGTTTCACGGACGTTGGTCTTAATCTCACCGGAGGTTTCCGGAATATTTATGCCGGGTTCAATCGAAGCATTAATGCGCACATCAATGCATTGATCCTCCAGCTTCACAATAACCTTTACATGATGGATGCCGTATATTTCCTGCGACAGAACAGCAATATAATCCTCCAATGCGCCCTTGCCTACAAGCACCTTGCCCTTATCGCTGTCACTCAGCTTCAGCGAGCTTACGCCCGTCAGTCCCAGGCCGGTAATCAGCAGGCGTACGCTCACCAGCAGCATAATCACTCCGCCTACAGCATAAACCCAGTTGCCGGGATATGGCTGATAAACGCTACCATACCGCTATCAGAGAAAACGCCCAGGCTGCACAGCAGCGTCAGCACTGAAGCTACCGTCATTAATATCTTATACAGCGTCAGGATAATTCTATCCGCAATACCCATAACAGTTAATCCTCCTCTAAAAACTTCCTATGTTTTTCATCCATGTCTTCCTCCGGCGGCAGTTCAAAATCATGGTTATCATGGAGATTAACCAGCTGCTGCTCAAAGGAATTGGCCTCCGTTGCTTCCGCACGCTTAGCCTGCGCCTGCAAAATTTCCGCCATATCTACATCAGATGAGCTTTCCTTTTCCAGCTCGCTTTCACGCCTCTTGGCCACGCCTTCGACATTGACATCGACAAACTGCACCTCGTATCCTGTCATAGCCTCAATGGCATCTTTAACCTTTTCCTGTACCTCCAAAGCAATCTCCGGAATGCAGCAGCCGTATTCAATAACAATATACACACTGGCATTTACCATCTTGCCTTCAAAATGCAAATGTACTCCCTTAGAAGCGTTCTCCTTGCCCAAGAAGCGGTTAATGCCATCTGTCAGGCCACCGCTCATGCCGACAACTCCTGGCACCTCCTGCGCCGCCAGGCTGGCAACGATACAGATAACCTCGTCGGCAATACGTATATCACCATATTCTTCCTTGTCCTGCGTTTCCGCTGCTTCGGCAGCAGCTTCAGCGGCTTCTGCAGCCTTGGCCCTGATAGTGTCCTTTATATTTTTTTCTTCCATATACGGCACCTCCTGCTCGCTTACGTGCCGGCAGAAGCGCGACAGCGTAATGAAGACAGTTATACATTATTATCTTCTTATTATAACACATTTTATACAATCCGTATGCATAAAATGTATAAAAAATAAGTGCTTAGCCTACATATGATTGATTCCGCTTTTCGCTTACAGTACATGAGCAATACAAGGGAACGCAGTACCTCACATATCATATGCAACGCAAAAAGACCACTCCGCAGAGTGGTCTTTAAGAACAATTTCAAATTAAGCTTACAGCGCTGCTTTAACCTTTGCAACCAGGTTTTCAACAGTAAAGCCGTATTTTTCCATCATTACATCGCCGGGTGCAGAAGCGCCGAAGGTGGTAATGCCCAGAACATTCTTTTCGTTGCCGGTGTAACGGCTCCAGCCGTACGGCACACCAGCTTCAACAGCAAACTTGGTTACGCCTGCAGGCAGAACACTTTCCTTGTACTCATCGCTTTGAGCATCAAAAGCATCCCAGCAAGGCATAGATACAACGCTAACGTCAATGCCCTCTTCTGCCAGTTTAGCTTGTGCAGCCAGTGCCAGATGTACTTCACTGCCGGTACCGATCAGAACAGCCTTAGCCTCGTTCTTAGCCGGGCTCAGTACATAAGCGCCCTTATGAGCGTTTTCATGGATGGTTGCTGCATAGTCATGCAGTACAGTCAGCTTTTGACGGCTCAGCAGCAGGCAGGTCGGTTTATGCTTGTTCAGGCAAGCCTGTTGCCATGCGGTAGCAGTTTCCAGAGCGTCAGCCGGACGGATAACGCTTACGTTCGGAATCAGACGCAGAGCCATAGTGGTTTCAATCGGCTGATGAGTAGGACCGTCTTCACCCAGTGCAATGCTGTCGTGAGTCAGTACGAATACAGACTGAATGCCCATGAGTGCTGCCATACGAATAGTCGGACGCAGGAAGTCAGCGAATACCAGGAAGGTACCACCAAAGGGAATGAAACCGCCATGCAGGGAAATGCCGTTCAGAACAGTACCCATAGCGTGTTCACGAACGCCAAAGTGAATATTACGGCCGGTTCTATCCAGCTTGGAGAAGTAACCGCCGGTTTTCATGATAGTTTTGTTGGACGGGCCAAGGTCAGCACTGCCGCCAACCAGCTCAGGCAGCTGTGCAGCCAGAACTTGGATAATATCGCCGCTTGCTTCGCGGGTAGCGTTCTTAACGGTATCCTTGAAGATTGCATCCAGAGCAGTCAGGTTAACCATGGAGTTGCCGGCAATGCGGTCTTCCAGTTCTTTAGCCAGCTCAGGATATACCATCTTATAGTCATCCATCAAAGCATTCCAGGCAGCCTCATTTGCAGCGCAGCCATCCAGCTTAGCAGCAAAATGTTCTTTAACCTCAGCAGGTACATAGAACATTTCCTGCGGCCAGCCGGCTTTTTCTTTGGTAGCTGCCAATGCTTCACCACCCAGCGGCTCGCCATGGCAGGACGGGCTGTCCTGTTTCGGGCTGCCGAAGCCGATGTGAGTGCGTACAATAATCAGAGAAGGATGCATGGTATCAGCCTTAGCTTCTTCGATAGCTGCCTGCATAGCGTCAACATCCTCGCTGCTTTCTACGCGCAGAACCTGCCAGCCATAAGCCTTGAAACGGGCTTCAACATCTTCAGTGAAGGCAATATCGGTGCTGCCTTCGATAGTAATTTTGTTGTCATCATATAAGTAAATCAGTTTGCCCAAGCCAAGGGTGCCTGCCAGAGAAGCAGCCTCGCAGGAAACGCCCTCCATCAGGTCGCCGTCAGAGGTCAGACCAAAGGTATAGTGATCAACAATCGGGAAATCAGGTTTGTTGTACTTTGCACCCAGCATAGCTTCGGCAATAGCAAAGCCAACGCCCATAGCAAAGCCGTGGCCCAGAGGACCGGTAGAAACGTCAACACCAGGAGTCAGGCCGAATTCCGGATGGCCCGGAGTTTTGCTGCCCCATTGACGGAAGTTTTTCAGCTCGTCCAGGGACAGGTCATAGCCTGCCAGATGCAGCATAGCATAAAGCAAAGCGCTGCCGTGACCCGGAGAAAGGATAAAACGGTCGCGGTTGAACCATTGCGGATCAGCCGGATTATAATTCATAAAGCGGTCCCAAATAGTGTACATCAAAGGAGCGGTACCCAGAGGGAAGCCAGGATGGCCTGATTTAGCCTTTTCTACCTGGTCTGCTGCCAAAAAGCGAAGAGTGTTTACACATGCCTGATCAATTTTCTGCATCGAGAAAACCTCCATTTTTCCAAAATTATCTAAATTAATTATATCATATTTCCCTATATTGTCTACACTTTTTCGTTAAAATTGTAAACTATTTACACTTTTAACCGAATCTCCAAGCGAAGTAATACTATGATATTATTATTTGCCTGTGCTGCCGAAGCCGCCGCCACGGACTGCCTTAGCTATCTTATCGTCATCATCCACCGTCAGGTAATTGTAAAAAATACCTTGGGCAATGCGCTCGCCCTGCGGAATCGTAACAGCCTCGGTACCCATATTCATCAAAGCCACCATAATGTGACCTTCGTTATCAGCATTATTATAATAATCGGCATCAATAATACCGACATTATTCACCAGCATCAGATGCTTCTTTACCGCCATGCTGCTGCGGATATGCAGGCCCAAAAACTCGCCTGTCTGCATATAAGCCTTCACACCTGTAGGCACCAGCACCAGCTTACCAGGCTCCAGCACAACCTCCTCAGCAGCGCTGATATCATAACCGGCGCTGAACTGCGTCTTGCGTTCCGGCATCGGGAACTCAACATCAATATACTTGGCAACTTTTTCAAAGCCTCGTGTTTTCATTAGTAACTCACTCCTCCAATCTACAAAAAAGAGCTGTCACAAATGCGACAGCTCTTTTAAATTCACAAATTATTTTTGTACGCTCTTCATCAGAACAGCCTTGCGGGACAGGTTAATGCGGCCCTTGTTGTCGATTTCGGTAACCTTAACAACAATTTCATCGCCAACACTTACAACATCCTCAACCTTATCTACATGCTCAGTAGACAGTTGGGAAATATGTACCAGACCTTCCTTGCCCGGCAGAATCTCAACGAACGCACCAAAGTTCATCAGACGGGTAACCTTACCGGTATAAACCTTGCCAACCTCAGCTTCGGCAGTAATGCCATCGATCATCTCGATAGCCTTATTAGCAGCCTCGGTGTTAACAGCAGCGATAAATACGCGACCGGTATCATCGATATCAATCTTAGCGCCGGTTTCGTCAACAATCTTCTTGATCATCTTGCCGCCAGGTCCGATAACCTTAGCAATCTTATCAGGATCTACATGGATAGTAGTAATCTTCGGAGCATATTTGGACAGCTCTTTGCGCGGTTCGCTGATGCATTCCATCATTTTGCCCATGATGAATTCACGGCCGCGTTTAGCCTGTGCCAGAGCCTGGGTGAAGATATCCTTGTTGATACCGTCAATCTTGATATCCATTTGGATAGCAGTAATACCTTTTTCGGTACCTGCAACCTTAAAGTCCATATCGCCCAGAGCATCCTCCAAACCTTGGATATCAGTCAGAATAGTGAAGTATTCGCCATCCTTAACAAGGCCCATAGCAACGCCGGCAACAGGAGCCTTAATAGGAACGCCTGCATCCATCAGGGACAGAGTGCTTGCGCAAACAGAGCCCATGGAGGAGGAACCGTTGGATTCCAGAACCTCGGATACCAGACGGATTGCATACGGGAACTCCTCTTCGGAAGGAATAACCGGACGCAAAGCACGCTCAGCCAGAGCACCATGACCGATTTCACGACGGCCGGGGCTACGCAACGGTTTGGTTTCGCCTACGCTGTACGGCGGGAAGTTGTAGTGATGGATATAACGCTTGGTTTCCTCAGCGCCAAGACCATCAAGAATCTGTGCTTCACGCAGCGGAGCCAGAGCCAGAACGTTCAAAATCTGAGTCTGACCACGGGTGAACAGAGAGCTGCCATGCGGACGAGCCAGCAGGCCAACCTCGCAGCTTACCGGACGTACTTCGTCTAATTGACGGCCGTCAGGACGAATCTTATCTACAGAGATAGTGCGGCGAACGATTTTCTTAACCAGCTTTTGGGTGATGTAAGCAACGTCTTTAGCATTATCAGGATATTTCTCCAGGAATACTTCAGCGATTTCAGCTTTAACCTTAGCAACGTTTTCTTCGCGCTCCAGCTTGTTAGCATCCATCAGAGCATCTTTGAGTTTTTGAGCACCGTATTCTTCGATTTCCGCAGCCATTTCTTCAGGCGGAGCGTAGAACGGAACTTCCATTTTCTCTTTGCCGATTTCAGCAACGATTTTCTCCTGGAACTCAACGAGTTGTTTGATTACGCCATGACCGAACCAGATAGCATCCAGCATGGTTTCTTCGGAAACTTCGTTAGCACCTGCTTCTACCATCAGGATAGCGTCTTTGGTGCCGGCAACAGCCAAGTTCAGTTGGCTGATTTTAGCCTGTTCAACAGTCGGGTTGATGATGAATTCGCCATCAATCAGGCCTACGCGCACACCGGCGATAGGACCTTCGAACGGAATATCAGAAATAGACAAAGCGCAGGATGCACCGATCATAGCGGGCATATCCGGAGCATTGTCGGGATCAACGGAAACAGCGGTAGCAACGATTTGTACATCGTTGTGGTAGCCTTCCGGGAACATCGGACGAATCGGACGGTCAATCAGACGGCTGGTCAGGATAGCCTGCTCAGAAGGACGGCCTTCGCGTTTAATAAAGCCACCAGGGATTTTACCTACGGCGTACATTTTTTCTTCAAAATCAACAGTCAAAGGGAAGAAGTCTACACCCTCACGCGGGGTTTTGGTGCCGGTAACGGCAACTACTACGGCGGTATCGCCATAACGAACTAATACAGCGCCATTAGCTTGTTTTGCAATCTTGCCGGCTTCAATAGTAAGAGTTCTGCCGCCAAGATCCATGCTGTAACTATGCATATCTTATTCCTCCTATTCTTTTCACACATTGTGTACCTGCATATTATTCGCCGTCAATCAGAAAAATCCTCTATATTTTTACGGCTTTTTAAAATTTTTTTGAAAAAATTTCTACAACAGACGAAAACAGCCGGCAGCTCTGCCCAAGGCAACACTGCCGGCCGTCAGAAATACATTTTTTAAGCCATTAAAAGCCCATAAAAAGGCGCATAATAAACAAAACAATTGCGCCCACAGCGGCAAAGACAATAAACGTCGGCAGCAAAAAGAAGATAACTGCCACAATGCCGCACAAAATCAGAAAGGTAATCAGAATGCCGCTGCCGCAGCCAAAGGTATGCACCTTAATATTCGGCGGCACCTGCTGCTGTCTTTCATTATAAGCATCAGCACCGCTGTCATATACAGCGCCTTCCCTGGCACTTTTGTTTTCCTCTGTGCCTGCGCTCTCGTCTATCGTCACGCCCTCAAAGGTATCACGCTCCTCCGGACTGAGCACCTGCGCATCAATCTTGAACTGATAATGGCAGTACGGACATTCCACTGTGCCAGGAGCAACCTCGTGGCCGCAAAAATCACACTTCATCTTCTGGTGCCTCCTCTCACTGCAGCAGCATCAGCAGCAAACCCTCTTCGTTAACATAACGCGGGTCGTGTGCCTCCAGCTGCAAGGTTTCATTTAGCATATCTATCATCTGCTTCAGCTTTGCATGGTCGGTAGCACGGCACATAGCAAAAACCTGCTTTTCCGTAAAGGTATAAACATCATTCAGCTTAACAAAGCAGTACATAACCGCTGCCGTCCAATGCTCAAAATCAGCGTCTGTATTATCAGGCAAAGCATTGCCACGAAGCATAAAATCGCTCCACATGATACGCATCAGCTGTATATCATAGGCAGAAAAAAGGCCTGTTCCTCTAAGAGATTCCAGCATTGCCGAGGTCTTGTCCTCAAGCAGCGCCGCAGGCTGATAATCACTTATCTGCGTACTGAAATTAAAGCCCTCCATACGCACATAGATGGCATACAAAACAGAAACATGGCGTACGAACATCGGATTACGGTTGATGAACTCCTCCCAGCTCATCTCGCCGCTTTGGCGCACGGCAAACCAGTCCTTCGCCGCACTGACAACCTCGAAAAACCGCTTACGCGAGGTCTGCGACATCACCAGTCCGCGCAGGAAGTTCATCACCATAGTATTTTCATAAAAAATATGGCCCATGAAAATATAGCCTTCTGTGTCAATATTATCATCTACCGGCAGCATCAGCGTATATTTTTCATTGGTGAAAATATTTCTGCAGACATACATTCCCTCCTCCGTGCGTCTTTGCACATCAAAGAGAACCAGCTTAGCCTTAATCAGCTCATTCAAAATATCAACGGACGTGTCCATATCAGAAGCGTCACGGCAGATTACATCACGGTAATGCTGCAGCGGCGTTTTGTCATCTTCAAGCAAGCGATAGTCAAAAAGAAAATAATCCCAGAAGGTCTGTGAATATTCCTCCGTGCCCGGTTTTTCCTGAACAGTACCGTTCTGGAAAATACCGCCGAAGAGAAAATCGGCCCGCTCCAAATCGCGACGGAACTGCTTCTGCGTATAGTAGCTTTGCACATCATCCAGCAAATTCTGCATTCTCTCGCCGATGTTCAAGTACACCTTCGTCGGTAAATCCGGCGTAGAATACAGATTGTAGCGGTCATGTCCCGGCAAAAAGCTTCCATCTTTGCCGACAATCTGCAGTTTTCCGTCAGCCAGCAGCTTTGCTTTAGCTTCGGCAGGCGCATTATCACGGGTAATAATGCGTTTCTTTTTCATATATGCATAAAACTCCTGCATAACATCCAGGAAATGTGCGATGTTGCTCTCCGTTGCCGGGAAGCCGGAAACATTGCGGCAGCACCAGCCTACGCAGTCAATAAAATCCTCACGCGACATATCACCGAGAAAGTTCTCGGAATTGCCAAGGTAAATACAAAGAATCGTAATATAATCCCAAATCTTGACCAGCTCGCCGTCCTTGGCTCCCTGCCATGTTTTATAGCGCAGGAAATCCTCAGCACAGGCTTGCTGCAGTACCGAATTCCATTCTTCATCCTGTGTATAAAATTCTTCTATCAAATCGAAAACATTAGTCATTTTTTCTCCATTCTCTGACGTATTATGGAGATATTATACCACACTTTTGTGGCTAATTTATGTTTTTTTGCGCCAGCTGTGCCGCCAGATAGATATCCTGCAGCGGCACCCCCTGCTCCTGCGCCAGTTTAACAGCGCTGTCATATTCAACATAACAGCGTTCGCCGCTGTCCAGCAGGCAGCGCTTCACCGCTACATCACCGTAAGCAGTGTGCACCACATCCCTGCGGCGTGGCAGCACAGTGCGTTCCATGCGCGCACGACGGACGCCGATGGTTGTCGTTTCCGCAAAAATCAGCGCTTCCAGTTTCGCTCTGTCCTCCTCGCGGCAGATAACAGTAAGCTCCCACGCCGGACGGCTCTTCTTCATAAACACCGGCTGATAATGAGCATCCAACGCGCCTGCCGCCAGCAGGCGCTCCAGCGTGTAACCCAAAAGCTCGCCGCTGCAGTCATCAATATCAGACTGCAATTGGCAGATGCAATCTGTCTGAAAAGCGTTACTGTTTACAGAGTTTTTTTTTGCGCATTATCCTCAATCAGCAGCGCACGCAAAATGCTGGGACGCTCATACTGACGCTTGCCTGCTCCCAGACCGATGCCCAGAATCTTAAAGCTCTGCGGCAACTCGTCTGTAGTCATCAGCGCAGCAGCGGCAGCAGCACCGGTCGGTGTAACGAACTCGCCCTGCACCGGCAGCAAGCGTACATTAAAGCCAAAGCGCTGCATAATATTAGCTGTTGCCGGAACAGGCACCGGCAGCACGCCATGCTGGCAGCGGACAGTACCGCGGCCCTCGCACAGCTCCGGCACAATTACGTTTTCAACACCAAGAGTGTCGGCACACACAGCAATCGCCACAATATCAACGATGGAATCAATCGCGCCAACCTCATGGAAATGCACTGCATTCTTTTCCACTGCATGCGCCTTTGCCTCAGCATCCGCAATAATATCAAAAATCTTCAGCGCCAATTCCTTGGCTGCAGCACTCATATCCGTAGCATCAATAATCGCAATAACCTCCTGCAGACCGCGGTGCTCATGGTGATGATGATGCTCATGCGGCACATGGCTGTGCTCATGTTCATGCTCATGGTCATGATGATGTTCGTGCTCATGCTCATGGTCATGGTCATGATGATGTTCGTGTTCGTGCTCATGGTCATGATGATGTTCATGCTCATGCTCATGGTCGTGGTCATGATGATGTTCGTGCTCATGGTCATGATGATGTTCATGCTCATGGCTATGTACTACAGCATCGCCGTTGCCATGCAAAAAGGCCATATCATGGTCATGGTTAGCATGCTCCTCGTCCAGAATAACGTCAAAATCACAGCAGTCAACGCCTGCCTTAGACACTCTGCTGATTTTATACTCAAAGCCCTTCGCAGGAATACTCTGCAGAGCCTTATCAAGCGCCTCCTTATCCGCGCCTAAATCCAAAAGTGCTGCTACCAGCATATCGCCGCTGATACCGGCATTACATTCCAAATATAAGCTTTTCATAATCTTCCTCCTAATTTGAAGCCTGCATACTTGTAGCAGGCTAATGCTAAAATTCGCTATAAGTACAAATTAATCCTGCTTTAAAGTTTCATTCATGCTGCCTGTACGATAGCCCTGCAAATCAAGTGACACATAAGCAAAGCCTGCAGCCTTCAATCCTTTGTAAATCGTACTGCGCATCGGCTCCGCCACCGCCAGCTCCAGCTGCTCGGGCAACAGCTCAACCCGCGCCAAGCTGCCATGCACACGCACACGGAACTGCTTAAAGCCCAACTCCCACAAAAGCTGCTCCGCCTTATCCACCGCCGCCAGCTTCTCCGCTGTAATACGCTCACCGTAAACAAAGCGCGAAGCAAGACACGCAAATGACGGCTTATCCCAAGTCGGCAGTTGCAGCTTATGCGACAGCAGGCGGATTTCCTCCTTCGTCAGCTCTGCAGTACGCAGTGGGCTCTGCACCTTCAGCTCCGCCAAAGCCCTCAGACCGGGGCGGTAATCGCCCAAATCATCCATATTCGAGCCTTCGCAAAGCACAGCACCGTTTTCCTGTGCAATGCGCAAGAAATTACTGAACAGCGTTTTTTTACAGATATAGCAGCGGTCCGGCGGATTTTCGGCAAACCCCGGCACCTGCAGCTCATCAAAATCAAAGTAAAGATGACGGATTCCCTGCTTCCGACAGAACTCCTCTGCCTCTGCTATATCACGCTGCGGCACAACGCCGGAACGCGCCGTCACCGCAAGCGCCTTATCGCCCAAAGTCAAATGAGCCGCCTGCAGCAAAAACGTCGAATCAACGCCACCGCTGAACGCAACCAGCACACTGCCCAAGCGCCGCAGCTCCTGCTGCAGCACAGCAAACTTGGCTTCCGCCTGCATTTCTAAATCTGTATCTTTTGGCATATTGTTACCTCACTTGCACGCCAGCCTGTTAATCTGCGTCGCAATAATCCCCGCTCCATAGCCATTATCAATATTCACAACCGAAACACAGTTAGCGCAGGAATTAATCATCGTCAGCAGCGCACTCAGACCATGAAAGCTCGCCCCGTAGCCGACAGAAGTCGGCACCGCAATCACCGGATTACGCACCAGCCCGCCAACAACACTCGCCAGCGCTCCCTCCATACCTGCAGCCGTCACCACACAATTCGCCTGCTGCAGCAAATCAACCTTATCCAAAAGACGGTGAATCCCGCTCACGCCAACATCGTAAAGCCTCTCCACATGCGTCCCGAAAAACTCCGCCGTCTGCGCCGCCTCCTCCGCAACGGGAATATCGGCAGTACCCGCAGTACACACAACAACGCAGCCGCAGCGCTCCTTATCCGGGCGCTCCTGCTTCAACGTCCGCGCCACCGGGTCATAAACAATATCAGGCAGCTGCCGCCGCACCAGCTCATACTGCTCCGGCGTTGCCCGCGTGCCGAACACCTCGCCCTGCTCCGCCAAAAGACGCTTATAAATATCCGCCAAATATGCATCAGGCTTACCACTGCAGTAAACCACCTCCGCAAAGCCCGTACGTTGCTCACGCGAAGTATCAAGACGCGCATAATTTAAATTTTCATACGCCTTGCGATTAAAATAACTCTCCGCCTCAGCCACCGACAGCTTGCCGCTGCGCACCTGTTCAAGTACACTCCTGGAGTCCACTTTATACCTCCTTTTATGACAAAGACTTAGTCCGCTGTTCGGCAGACTAAGTCTTGCATATATAAATATTAAATTTCGGTTTTATTATAGCGAAAACATACCCGCAACGCAAATATTCTTCACATCAAGTTACACCAGGTTCTTCACAACCGCCAGCTCCATCTTGTCCGCAGGAATAACCTCGGAATGCAGCACAGGCAGGTTCTCCAGCGCCAGCATACGCGGCGGAATCTCCGCACCGGTATCGGCATGCAGCTTTTGCAGCAGCTCAAAAGGATTACTGCCCTGCGGCTGAGCATCATCAAGCGCTGCCAGCACGCTGTCGGCAAATTTATACGGACTTGCGGTAGACAGCACCACGGTGTAAGTCTCATCACTGGTCAGGAAGCGATATTTTTCCATCGCACGCCAGGCAACGGCAGTATGCGTATCCATCAGATAATGGTAATCATTATAAATACGGCCGATAGCCTCCTTCGTTTCCAGCTCATCAACCCAGGCACCGAAGAACTGGCTCTGAATCTGCTTCAGATCCTCGCTGTCAATCTCGTAATGACCTTCGGTATTCAAACGCTTCATATAATCCGCTACGCGTGCAGCATCATGCTCCGTCACGCTGTAAAGCAGGCGCTCCAGATTACTGGAAACAAGAATATCCATAGAAGGAGAAACAGTTTTAAAGAACTCACGGCGTCTGTCATAAATACCGGTATTTATAAAATCAGTCAGCACGTTATTGCTGTTGGATGCACAAAGCAGTCTGTCAATCGGCAAGCCCATCAGCTTAGCATAATAGCCTGCCAGAATATCACCGAAGTTGCCGGTAGGAACAACAAAATTAATCGGGTCACCGGCAGTAATCTTGCCTGCCTTCACAGCATCTACATAAGCGCTGAAGTAGTAAACAATCTGCGGCACCAGACGGCCCCAGTTAATAGAATTGGCAGAAGAGAAGGTATATCCCTTCTTCGCCAGCTCATCACTGAGCGCAGTATTGCCGAAAATTTCCTTCACACCGCGCTGAGCATCATCAAAGTTACCCTCAATACCGAAAACCTTAACATTTTTGCCTGCCTGGGTAATCATCTGCTGCTTCTGGATATCACTCACACCCTCGCTGGGGTAGAAAACGATAATCTGCGTACCCGGAACATCAGCAAAGCCTTCCAAAGCAGCCTTGCCGGTATCACCGGAGGTAGCAACCAGAATAACAACCTTATTCGTTTCACCGGTCTTTTGCATCGAACGTGTCAAAAGATGCGGCAAAAGCTGCAGTGCCATATCCTTAAAAGCAGACGTCGGGCCATGCCACAGCTCCAGCACACCGGTGTTATCATTTACCTGTACCAAAGGCACAGGATTATCACCGAATTTTTCCGGCGCATAGGCAGCATTTACACATTCGCGCAGCTCGTCTTCGCTGAAATCAGTAAGATACTGCAGCAGAACATCAACAGCACGCTCCGTATAAGGCTTGCGCTCCATCGCCTTTATATCAACCATACGCATCGCAGGAATATTCTGCGGTACAAACAATCCTCCATCCGCTGCCAAGCCACGGGTTATCGCGTGTGCAGCGGAAAACAAATCAGTTTTCCCTCTTGTACTAACATATAACATATATTCAACCTACTTTCTTCTTTAAATTTTGACGTCATACTGCCGTCAGCGTTAATAATACGCCTTCAGGCCAGCACAGTCGTATTTCTTTCAAACACAATTGTGCAAATAGGTTATCAAGACTATAATAGCATATTTTATAGGAAGGAACAAGAGTTACTCTGCAAAAATCAGCGGTGCCACCGTTGCAGCCGTAGCACGCTGCAAATCAGCCGGTGCCGCAATAATCTGCATACCGCGCTGACCAGCACTGATTGCAATCTCCGGCCAGTTATTGCTGGTTTCATCCATATATACAGGATAGTTCTTTTTAGCGCCCAAGGGTGAACAGCCGCCGCGAATATAGCCTGTCAGAGGCAGAACCTCCTTCAGATGTACCAGCTCGGCACGCTTATTGCCGCTGGCTCTGGCCAACGCCTTTAAATCAAGCTCGCCGTCACCGGGAATTACGGCAAACATAATGCCGTTCTTGTCACCGCGTACTACCAGTGTTTTGAATACCTGTGATGCAGGCATGCCAACCTCTGCGGCAACATGCACAGCATCCAGATGCTCCTCGTCCACCGGATATTCCATAATACGGTATTCTATCTTCAGCTCGTCCAGACGGCGGGCTGCATTAGTTTTTTTGTTATGTTTCATCAGGAAAAACCCCCTCTAAGCTAGAGAAATTACTTCATCTCTGTTATAATAGCACTATAGTAATGTAAAATGCAAATAAAATTGTGAGGACAATAAATTGAAGCTGAAAATTATCTGCGGACAGCTGGAAATTACTCCCGGCCGTCCTGATGTAAACTATAAGAAAATCATTGACGCTATTGAAAAAGCACGCAGCCTTGAGGCCGATATCCTGCTTCTGCCCGAAATGGCACTGCCGGGTTATCTTATCGGCGACATTTGGGAGCAGCAGACCTTTTTGGATGACTGCGCCTATTATGCCGAAAAAATCGTCACTGCCACTGAAAATATCTGCGTAATCTTCGGCAGCGTTGCCACCGAACCAGGCAAGCTCAACGAGGACGGACGCGTGCGCAAATACAACGCCGCCTTTGCCTGCCAAAACGGTAAGCTGCTCGGCGGTTATCAGGGACGCAGCTTCTTCATCAAGACATCGCTGCCCAACTACCGCGAATTTGACGACTGCCGTCATTTTTACAGCCTGCAGAAGCTCTGCGCTGAAGAAGGTGCAAGCGTCAGCGAAGCACTGCAGCCTTTGGAAATCGTCATCCGAGGCACCAGCCTGCGCATCGGCGTCATGCTGTGCGAGGACGGCTGGACGGAAAACTATCACCTTAACGTACCGCAAACGTTGGCAGACAACGGAGCACAGCTTTTATGCAACCTTTCCTGCTCCCCCTACACGTTGGGCAAAAACCGTAAGCGCAACCGCCTTTTCAGTGCGCAGGCACGCACCGCAGGCATTCCGCTTATCTATTGCAACAACGTCGGTATCCAGAATAACGGCAAGAATATCTTCACCTACGACGGCTGCACTTCCGCCTACAACGGTGACGGCAGTCTGGTAACCTCTGCGCCCATGTATGCCGATACCTTTTTGGAATTCACCTGGGATACAGAAGCAAACTGCATCATCCCCACCTGTCCGCCGGCAGAGCTGCCAAAGGAGCCGGAATCCGTGTATCGCGCTCTGCGCTACGGCACCGCCAAATTCTTGCAGCAATGCGGCATCAAACGCATGACAGTCGGTCTTTCCGGCGGTATCGACAGCGCTGTAACCGCCGTCATGTATGCGGATATTTTGGGACCGAAAAACGTGCTGCTGCTCAATTTGCCTTCACGCTTCAACTCTGCCGCCACACGCAACAGTGCGCAGCAGCTGGCGCAGGCATTGGGCGCAAACTATGCCGTAATGCCCATCAGCGAAAGCTATGAGCTGACAGTCAAGCAGCTGGAAGAAACTCCTATCACCCATTTGGCAGACGGCAGCAGCTTCAATCTGCAGCTTAGCGGACTGATTAAAGAAAATATCCAGGCCCGCGACCGCGGTGCACGTGTCATCGCCGCTGCGTCAGCAGCCTTCGGCGGCGCCTTCAGCTGTAACTCCAACAAAGCAGAGCTGGCCATTGGCTACGCCACCTTCTACGGCGACATCTGCGGCGCTATGGCCATGATTGGTGACCTTTGGAAGCATCAGGTATATGCTTTGGGACGCTATCTGAACGAAGTAATTTACAAACGTGAGGTAATCCCCGAAGCTATCTTCAATATCCGCCCCAGCGCCGAGCTTTCGGATGCGCAGACAGTAGGCAACGGCGGTGACCCGCTGGTTTACGCTTATCACGATTATCTGCTGCGTGCCTTTATCGAAAACTGGCACAAGACTACACCGGCAGACATCCTGCGCTGGTACAAGGCAGGCACGCTGGCCGCAGAGCTAGGCTGTACGCAGGAAGCGGTTAACGAAGCCTGCACCGACGCTGCAGCGCTGATTGCCGATTTAGAGCGCTGGTGGAAGTTATTCGCCGGCTTTGCTGTTGCCAAACGCATTCAGGCACCGCCGATTTTGTCGCTCACCAAACGCGCCTTTGGCTATGACCACCGCGAAGCACAGCTTACGCCCTATTTCTCGCGCGAATATTACGAGCTTAAGGAAGAACTGCTGAAATAAACAATCTTTCAGGCAGAAGGAAAATATGATTTCAAATATTTTTCTTCTGCTTTATGATTAACAAAGTATATATTTTCTCTTGACATCTGTTTAATTAAATAGTATAATACCTTTTGTATTCGGGGTGTAGCGCAGTTTGGTAGCGCACCTGCCTTGGGAGCAGGGTGTCGCAGGTTCGAATCCTGCCACTCCGACCATGCGGGTGTAGTTTAGTGGTAAAACCTCAGCCTTCCAAGCTGATGTTGTGGGTTCGATTCCCATCGCCCGCTCCAAATTAATATGGTTCAGTAGCTCAGT